>MDTB01026740.1_pt1 | contig 131758 bp, 120 predicted proteins | sample 811161 | NCBI WGS metagenome assembly MDTB01 (sample SAMN05326650, study PRJNA326480) | marine metagenome | isolation source: seawater | place: Mediterranean Sea | collected 2009 | reverse complement strand
CGGGAGAAAAATGACTACCTCATCTTTGGTTTTAATGGCGGCAGGGCTTGGCAGCAGGTTTGGTGGTGTTAAGCAGCTCGCGCGTATAGGGGTTAATGGAGAAAGCATCCTTGATTTCACGATTCAAGATGCTCTTTCCGAAGGAATTTCTCACGTAGTCGTAATTGTTAGAAGCGATATCGCTGATGATATGAGGTTACATCTTGAGACCATCCATGGCGATAAACTGAATGTTGATTTCGTCTTACAGGATCTTTCTGGTCCACCTCGAGAGAAACCATGGGGAACTGCACATGCAGTCGTATCAGCGGCAGAATACATATCAAAACCTTTTATTTTGGCAAATGCTGATGATTACTATGGAAAGACCTCAATTTCACTCGCTGCTAATCAGCTAGCTTTAACCAACGAAGCAAAGGGAGGATTAGTTTCCTTTGAGTTAGCGAATACACTTTCGGAGACTGGGTCCGTCACGCGTGGTATTTGTTCAGTTGAAGATAGCCAGTTGCAACACATCGAAGAAACCGAAGGGTTATCCTTTAGCGAAGAGAATGACAAGATTCTCGATAAAGATGGAAATACGTTCGACGCGAGAACCCCAGTTTCAATGAATCTTTGGTGCTTTGATTCTTCTATGATTGACCTGCTCAAGTTGCAGTGGGAAAAATTTCTTGAGTCCAACAGCCAATCAATTTCAGCAGAGTGCCTTCTCCCTTCATGTGTCGCTCAGATTATGGAATCAGATGATTACGAAGTAGAAGTAGTGGCAAGTTCTTCAACTTGGACTGGCATAACCAATCCAGAGGATCTAGCGAAAGTAAAGAGGAATATAATAGGACTACGCGGTAAGTAGCTATTTAGATAAGGAAACCGACAATAGCACCAGGCCCCGTATCTGGTTTCTCTATAAAAACTTCGCCTCCATGACCCTGAACAATCTCATAAACAATCGAAAGGCCCAGACCTGAACCAGGAAGATTCCTTGTTTCCAATGACCTATAAAACCGGTCAAAAAGACGGGGCTTATCGGAATCTAGAATTCCTGAACCGAAGTCGCGAACCGAAATTCTTCCGTCTTGAATATTGACAAAGATCTCCGAAGTCTCAGGGCTAAATTTTATCGCATTATCAATTAAGTTTGAGATAGCCCTATCAATACTCGAACGCTGTATATACCTAACTGATTTTCCAACTGATGAAAGGGCAATGACCCTTCCAGATCGTCGTATGTACTTCTCGACGACTTCTCTGGCGACGTCAGATAAGTCAACATCTTCAAACTCTTCTTTTGCGTGGGAGGTAGCTATCGCCAAATCAACTATCTCCTCCACAAGAATACTTAATTCCTCTATTTCTCGCCTTAAATCAGCGATAATTAGATTTCTTTCCTTCTCATCAAGTGACTGTGTCCTTGAAAGAATTTCAATATTGGTCCGAAGGCTAGTCAAAGGTGTTCTCAATTCATGGCTAGCATCAGCTACCAATCTACGTTGTTGTTCACGAGAGGTTGAAAGTGCCTCCAACATAACATTGAAGCTATTTGCTAATGCCTTTACTTCTAAATCTCCAACCTCTGGATCAATGAAAGCTTGAAGGTCTTGAGTTTCCGCAACATGCTCAGCGGCTTTAGAAAGGTTAGATATAGGTTTCGTTAATCTCGATGCGAGGAACCAGCCTAAAAGAATCACTAGCACAAGTCCTGCTAGCCCAATAAAGATAAAGTTTCTGATCATCCCTGATACGGCATCATTCACTTCCGACAAGTTTCTAGCGACCTGAACTACTCCACCTCCTCGTAACGATCTAGAAATCAATCGATACTCAACCTCACCAATTTCAACGGTTCTTGCGTTCGTAAGTCTCGAAAAGTCACTTTTTTCAATGGCCAAGCGCTTTTCTGATTCACCTATGGGCAATTTAAATGGGTAAGCGACAATAGCCTTGCCATTGACATTAACTATTTGAACAATAGAATCCGGTTCTGGAACAAAACGATCTGAGGCCTTGAGTTGGGCTAAATTCTGTTCTAGTTGACGCTTTGAATCTGGTCCACTGGCTAAATTCACTAAACCTGTAACTCGATTTTCAAGGAAATCATCAACTTCGTCTATGAGATTTCTCTCAGCGGATCCAACTGCTAAAAATCCTGAAACTGTAACGATCAGAATCATAAGAAATGCGAAAGTCATTGTTAATTGGGTACGTAAACTCATTATTTCCTTAAGCAGTACCCAATACCGCGTATTGTGTGAATTAACTTTTGTGAAGGATCATTATCAACTTTGCGTCGGAGATAACCTACATATACATCTAACGATTTTGAGTTCGTTTCAAAATCAAACCCCCAAATTTCGTCGTAAATCATTTCACGAGTAAGAACCACATTCTCATTTCTCATGAGGAGTTCTAATAGATCGAATTCGGTTTTGGTTAAGTCCAATTCACGGCCCTCCCTTAGAACTTGTCTTGTTTCTATATTGAGAACGAGATTAGAGACGACGTAACTCTTAGATTTCGTATCGCTTGCATTTCTGCGAAGCAATGCACGAATACGAGCTAAGAGTTCATCTAGAGCAAAAGGTTTTGCTAGGTAATCATCTGCGCCTGCGTCGAGCCCTGAAACTCTATCAGATACTTGATGACGGGCAGTTAAGATTAAAATCGGCGTTTTATCACCTTGCCTACGAAGAGTTCTACACACTGATAGGCCATCAAGGATAGGCATCATCACGTCAAGAATATATAAATCTGGTGGTGTTACCGAAGCTATTTCTAACGCTTGTTCACCGTTAGAGGACATGAGAACTTGATATCCTTCCAAACGCAAGGCCCGTTCAAGCGACTTTCGGACAGCGTTGTCATCCTCAGCGACAAGGATTTTTTTTTCGGGTTTCATATTCATTTGTTAATTCTGTGCTGAGAAAGACCTCTTAGCTACTCTTTCTAGATGTTCTTAATGAATTCTTACAAAAATGCTTACCGTTTTCTAGGCAAATCTAACCTCTTCTGGATAAGGAAAGAATTCTGGAGCCTCTACTCGTTCGTGTTGTTTTTGCAGATTGATCCAAGTCTGTGGGTCACATAAGTCGCCGTGGACCTCATCGAATTCTTCCCTTACTGACTTTGGGAATCTAAAGAATTGTTTAAATTCCTCAGGGAAAACATCATTTGCGCCAACAGCAAACCACGGTTGAGAAGACATCTCATCTTCAAGAGACCTTGCTTCTGGGATTGAACGAAATGTGACCTCCTGTAAAAGGGTTAGCTCATCGTAATCATAAAATACGACACTGCCATGGCGGGTAACGCCGAAATTTTTTGTGAATAAGTCACCGGGAAAAATATTTGCAGCGCATAAATCCTTTATCGCATAACCATAGTCAAGTGATGCTGCGGTAATAAGACTCTCCGGCATTTCGTGTAGATAAAGGTCAAGTGGGTAGACGCGCCGCTCTGTATACAAGTGATGAATTATCACATCAGAATCTGTAATCGTAATTGAACGCGATGCTTCGAGAGCTAATTCTTCGAGAAGTTCTTCACTAAAGCGTTCACGGGGAAATGCTAAATCTTCAAATACTTGCGCATCAACCATTCGGCCAACTCGGTCATGCGCAAAGACCATCTTGTACTTATCCATCACCTGAGACCTAGTGACTTTTTTTGATGGGGGAAACGTGTCCTTAATAACTTTAAAGACTACGCCAAAGGAAGGAAGAGTAAATACCGTCATGACCATACCGGGTACTCCGCGAGCATGTTCAAAACGATCCGTCGAATTCGAGAGATGCCTATAAATAGCTCGGAAAAGGCTTGTCTTCCCATGCGCACTATAACCAATGGCGGTATAAAGTTCTGCAACAGGTTTTAGAGGAATAAGTGTTTTGATAAAAGCTACGATTGCACCAGGCTCTTGAGTGTCGACATGAAAGTACGACCTAGTGAAGCCGAAGATTCTACTCGTAAGATTCTCAGTGAGAAGAACAGCATCACAAAGAATACCTTCTTCAACTGAACGTAACGGAATAATTAGAGGTGAAACACGAGTTAGATGCCGGATACGACCTACTAGATAAGCCCCTCGGTTCCTGTAGAAAACAGGTCGCAAGATGTCTATCTCTACTGGCATTGTAGATTCCCAAGTCTCGGCAAGATGTTTCTCTATAGCTCCGGCGATATTTTCAGCATCCTTCTTTATATCAATCCAATCATTACCTAAGTCAAAGGCGTTAAGCACGGACTCTATAAGTTTGCTCGTAGTTGTCCTCAGCCTGAAAGTGAGCACTTCCCCTTGTCCTGGATCAACAATTGGTAATGCGATTCCGCCGAACCAGCGAAATTCAAGATCGTCATCAAACCCAACCATTGTAAACAGTCGCCTTGTCACCGAGTTAAAAAAGGTTTCTGCTAACTCTGAAGCTGAACTCCAAGCAATAGCCTGAGCGAAAAGGTGCCGAGCACTAACCCATATCTGCCTTTTTATAACTTCGGATTGCTCGTCTACTAAGTCTGAAATCTTTTCAACGCAACCATTAACACTTTGCCTATGCAGAAGAAGCCTTATTTGAGAATTAATTTGCTGTTGAGAGAACTCCCGCAATGCAAAATTGCTTTTCGCCCTTTGGGTTACTTGTTGGAACTCGCTCCGATATATCTCAAATGCTTCTGCAACACACAATGCTATTTCCTTGGCAGTATCAAAGTCAGTTGTCTTATTAGTAAAAATTTTCTCTGCATTTTCGGTCGTAATTACAATTCCATCCTTGGAATTTTGACTCCTGGCTCTCCTTCTAAGCCAACTTGGAGATAGAGCTGCAGGAATATCAACGCCGAACTGTTTGAGCAACTCACTATCGGTAAGAATGTCAATCGTTTGACCAGTTGCTACTATTTCTCCTTCATTAAGAACAATAACTTTCTGACAGGTCTCTATAGCTAAGGTGATATCTGCTGTAAAAACTAAGAGAGCTTCATCTCTGTTTGCTAAAGCAGAAACCAACGAATCTCCTGCCCTAACATCTAGCATTGCTGAAGGAGCATCGAGGAGCAGCACAGCGGGCTTTCTTTCTAATTGAGCTGCCAAAGAAACCCGATACAACTCTCCCCCGCTAAGTTTACCAATCTTTCGATTTACAATTTCAGTATTAAGATTGACATTGGTAACAATTTGCTCCGGTTCTCCACCACAAATCGCTTGCAAAACTGATGCGACGGTCTCATCGCTATTAAACCTTCGTAGATCAGTAGCAATACCAATATCTTCAGGACGATTACATTTCCCTGAAATCAAACCACTCGTTGGTTCCAAGCGCCCAGAAATAATTTTTGCCAAGGTGCTTTTCCCACTCCCGTTACCGCCAACGATTGCTATTCTGTCTCCTTCATTCACTGAAAAACTAATCTTACGCAAGCCAAGACCATCGTCATGCCCGAAACAAATATCTTCAAGTGAAAGGAGTGATTGATCCACATGTAGATACTGCCCTATTTTTTAAACGAATAGGTTACTAACGAGAATTTTTCTTTTTATGTCGAAAACATTAAAATCATAATGAGATTGTGCTTTGACTTGCGTATTCGTTGACGACAAACAAGACTGTTGCAAACTCATTTATCCAGGGGATCTGGACTAGGAAAGGGTCTTTGCATGCAAAAGTCCAAATTTATGAAATTACTGGTCGCTTTAATGGCCATGGCTATGGTTGCCACAGCTTGTGGTGGAGGCGGGGATGATAGTTCTTCATCTGATTCTTCGTCCGCGTCTGAAGCTACTGAAACTTCATCTGATAGCAGCAGTGCAAGTGAAGCAGCTGAAGAAGAGGAAGAAGCAGAAGAGAGCAGTAGCTCCAGTGAAGCAGCTGAAGAAGAAGAAGCAGAAGAGGAAGAAGCTGCACCTATCGTTGAAAATCAAGAAGAAAGTGTTCTTGAACCTGTCTTTGGCGGTACTCTTCGTTGGGGAATTCAAGCAGAGTCAGATGGAATAAATCCAACAGCATCTGCTCTATCAGCTTCTGGTTTAGTCATGATGAACGCAGTCTTCGATACCTTGGCATTCTTTGACGTCGACGGTAATTGGGTTCCGCACCTTGCTGAATCCTTCACACCAAGTGCCGATTGCAAAACTTGGACTATGAAACTACGCGAGGGAATTACTTTCCATGATGGAACTGCATTAAACACTGCAGCAGTAAGTGTAAACTTCTTGGCCCAGTTCTCTGACCCATTGGTTGGTCTAGCTGTTCGACCATATTACGCAAGTACTGAAGAAGCAATAACTCTCGTAGATGACCTAACCATGACTTATAATCTGTCTGATTCAAACTGCAACTTCCCTACTTCATTAACAGGTCAGCTAGGTGCTGTTGGATCCCCAACTTGGCTTGCGGCAGCGTTAGAGGACCCAACCCTTGATCAACAACCTGTAGGTACTGGGCCTTTTGCTTTCGACTCTCGAACTCAGGATTCAGTAACCAAGTTTGTTAAGAATCAGAACTATTGGGGTGGTAATGTTTACCTTGATGCTGTTGAGTTCTATCCAATCACTGACCCAGACGTGCGAACACGACTTCTTCTAGAGGGTGAACTTGATGGAATGGCCTCAACCAATGCAGAGTCAATAGCGCAACTTGCTGAACTTGATGCAATACAGGTTCTTGACGATACCGGAGATGAATCGTTCTTGATGCTGAACTCTGCGAGCGCACCTTTTGATGACATTCGAGCTCGTCAAGCTATTACGCACGCTACACCAAGGGATAATTACAACACTCTAATCAACTTGGATGTAACGAGAAAAGCTGACCAAATGTTTACCCCAGAGAGCCCATACTACAATCCAGACGTAGTTCAACTTTCAGATCGGCCAGAACTTGCTGGTCCGCTTGTAGCAGATTATTGCGGAGATAACCCTGGCAACTGTGATGGTGGAAAAATAAATATTGAATACCAGTATTCTGGTCCATCTGTTGTGGGCGAACGTATCGCCGACCTTCTTGTTGAAGGATGGTCAGACTTTTTCAATGTGACTGTTCAGGTGCTTCCACAGGATGCGCACATACAAGAAGCAGCGTTTGGTATTTATGACTCGATAGGCTGGCGACAATTCGGTGCAGTTAACCCTGGTGATGACCGGGTGTGGCTGATGTGTAGAGCAGTTGGTGGAATCTCACTCAACTGGCCACGTTTCTGTGACGAGTCACGAGATGCGATAATTCTTGAGGCAGATGCACTAACTGATGCTGCTGACAAAGCTCCTCTTTATCAAGAACTTTCGCAGAAAATAAATGATGATTACCTGTATGTCTTTTATCATCACACACTTTGGAGTCTCGCTCTAGCTGATGATGTTCAGAATCTATGTGAAGCTACGTCGCTAGAAGGTATTCAATTCCGCTGTCAAGTAAACGGTAGAAACCTATTCCAGTCAACATTTATATCTGACTGATATAGTTACAAAATTCTATAGCCCTAAAGCGACCCTAATGAAAATTTAGGGTCGCTTTGTGGGCTGCGAACACAATACGATACAGTAGCAAGGCACGGTGAACGCGCTAGTTTGCGCAATAGAACATTGGGGATTTAGGTGCAAAAGGCGATTAGACGACTATTAGGCCTAATTGGACTGCTTACTTTAGTGTCAATGATCACGTTCGCCGCTATGAATTTCCTAGGAGATCCCTTATTCAATATTCTCGGCCCGGTTGCTGCTGATGTGGATAATCCAGAGAGCCTGAAAGTTATTGAACAAGCGAAGGCTCAATATCATTTAGATAAATCCCTCCCGGAGCGGTGGGGTCGGTGGGCCTGGGATTTTGTTCAAGGAGATTTCGGAGTCCAGTTCAGTTCCTCGGGACAACCGCCAGTAAGCGACCTTGTAAAGGAACGTTTTCCAAGGACACTAGAATTGATGGCAATTGCACAAATTATTGCAGTTGGTTTAGCAATCCCATGGTCAGTTTTAGCCGCTTCCCGTGCTAATAGAAGAACCGATAAAGTTTCAACTGTTACTGCATTTGCTTTTGTTTCAATACCAAGTTTTGCAATGGCTGTAATACTTTTCTACTTTTTCTCAATTCAACTAGATTTTCTTCCAGATGTTTATGACGCAACAGATCCGTTTTGGGGATTCAGCCATGAGCACCGTTTGATCCAGCTTATCCTTCCGGGTTTAACACTTGGACTCGGTGCCGCAGCAGCTTATCAGCGACTTCTGCGCACGGACTTAATTACAACTCTCCAAGAAGATTTCATTCTTATGGCGCGTTCAAAAGGAGTATCAAAACGGCGCGTCCTCTACTCACATGCTCTTCGACCTTCTCTATTCTCGCTAATAACCCTCCTTGCAATAAACATTGGTTACATGATCGGAGGGTCCCTTGTCGTTGAACAATACTTCCGAATACCAGGCATCGGAAGTGCAGTTGTTGAAGCTACGCTTCGAGAGGATTTCCCAGTCGTTCTTGCTGTAGTCATGGTTGTTTCTGCTGGCTTCATGGTATTTAATTATCTTGCTGATTACCTTTATTCGGTTATTGACCCGCGAGTGCGAACTGAAAAATCCGGGCAACGGCGTAAGATCACAAGCTTGGGGATGTAAGCAATATGGATAACGAATTGGAATTCCCTGACGAATCTTCAGAATTAGAAACACAGGGCAAATCAAAAACGAAAAAAGGGCTTGAGCTGTCGGAATTCGCAGACAAAAAGAGACTAGGTATCGGTTTTTGGGTGGCTACATTTTGGCTTGTGCTCATCACATTTCTAGCTGTTTTTTCACCTGTACTTCCTTTTAAAGACGCTAATGAGAATTTCATCGTGTTTGAACAAAAAGAGAACCCGATTACCGGAAAACTTCAAGACCGACCGGTACAACCACCCTATTCCCCTAATAGCGAACACTGGCTTGGAACCGATCAAGATGCTCGGGACCTTTTAAGCCGCTCAATAGATGGTGCTAGAATTTCTCTAGCTGTAGGCGCCTTGACTGCCCTATTTGGCGTTGTTGTTGGAGGAACCTTAGGTATGCTCGCCGGTTACTTTAAGGGAATCTTAGACAAGGTAATTTCAGCTCTGTTTATTGTAAGCTTGAGTTTTCCTGGACTCATTTTGGCAATTCTGATTGTTGCCTTAGTTGATAGGTCCTTAGTTACTATTTCCGTAACCCTAGGTATTCTTGGAGTCGCACCTATCGGACGCCTTGCACGCGCCCAGACATTAAGCTTTTCTGAAAGGGAATTCGTATTAGCTGCCGAAACGCTTGGAGCTAAAAAATCAAGAATACTCGTTAAAGAACTTTTACCTAATGTCCTTATCCCTATGAGTACGCTCGCCATGCTAGTAATAGCGATTGCAATTGTTGCTGAGGGAACTTTGGCATTTCTAGGTCTTTCAGTTCAGGGAAGCGCAACCTGGGGAAAGCTAATCCTTACTGGGTCAGGACTTCAGGCCCTTGAGAATGCCCCTTGGGTAGCCTTCGTTCCGATGGGTTTCCTTTTTCTGACAGTTGCATCATTTAATTACATGAGCGATAGGCTCCGAGACTATTTTGACGTGAGGGAAATCTTTGTTACAAGAGACTGAAACCAACGAAAAAATATTGCTGCTGGATGACTACCACGTCGGGTTTCGAACAGACGGTGGTCTAGCGAAAGCTGTAGATGGAGTTTCGTTCGGACTTGAACCCGGAACAACTCTAGCAATTGTCGGGGAGTCAGGTTCTGGGAAAACCGTTCTCAATCGCGGAATTATGGGTTTACTAAGTTCTAACATCATTGAAAGAGGTTCAGTAAAGTTTCAAGGTGAAGAACTCGTCAATACCGACCGCCAAAAGTTTTGGGGGAAGAAAATGGCAATGATCTTTCAAGATCCCATGACATCTTTGAATCCTGTAATGAAAGTAGGAAAGCAAGTTTCCGAACCTCTACGTTTGCATCAAGGGATGTCAAAAAAAGAAGCTCGAAAACGCACTGTTGAGTTATTTACTTTGGTTGGAATCCCAGAACCAGCGAAACGGTTTGATGAGTACCCACATCAATTATCCGGCGGAATGCGTCAACGCGTAATGATCTCCATTGCCTTAGCAATAGAACCAGATCTTTTAATTGCAGATGAACCCACTACATCCCTTGACGTCACGGTTCAAAAATACATCCTTGATCTCTTAGTTGATATTCAAGCAGAGTCAGAAATGGCGATGATCATCATAACCCATGATCTAGGCGTTGCTAGGGGGAGAGCTGATGAGATCATGGTGATGTATGGGGGGCGCGTTATGGAACATGCCCCAGCGGAAACCCTATTTACTAATATGGCACACCCTTATACTGCAGCGCTACTTTCTTCAATACCCAAGATAAATGACCCGAAACACACGCGCTTAACACCTATCGAAGGATTCCCGCCAGATATTATTGACGGACCAATTGGATGCAAGTTTGCTGCTCGCTGCGAATACGCTCAGAAGCTCTGCCTTGAAGAATCACCTGCAATGACTGGTAACGGGTCGCATCTTTTTGCCTGCCATTACCCTGTTGGCACAGATGCCGGAAATGAAGCTCTAGAAACAAATCGGAAACAAGGCCATACGGCATCGGGGTTACAAATCAAAAGTAAGGAAAAGGTAATCTGATGGCTGGTTCAGGAAACAAACACCTGCGTTATGCCTCTGACAGCATTCTCCTGAGTGTCGAAAATCTTGTAATGGAATTCCCATCTGGGCGTAAACAAAAAGTACACGCTGTTTCAGACATCAGTTTTGACATCCAAAAGGGAGAGACGCTAGGTATTGTTGGAGAATCTGGCTGCGGAAAATCAACTGCTGCTAAGGCAATAATCCAAATCCCTAAACCTACATCTGGAAAAGTCATTTATGATGGAACTGATCTGACCTCTTTAGATAAAGAAGGTATGCGCCAGCAGCGGCCATCTATCCAAATGATTTATCAAGACCCAATCAGTTCACTCAATCCGAGAAGAACAGTCTTTAATATTGTAAATGAAGGAACACGGGTTTGGTCAACTGAACATGGGCGAGCGCAAGAAGAGAAGGTAGAAGAAATAATAGAAGCTGTCGGGCTAGACCCCACTGAAGCTAAGAAAAGACGTCCACATGAATATTCCGGAGGGCAATGCCAAAGAATTTCGGTAGCTCGTGCACTTGTGTTGGATCCTAAAGTCATCATTTGTGATGAACCTGTTTCATCTTTGGATGTTTCGGTACAAGCTCGGATTCTGAACATGCTTCAGGATATGAAAGAGGAGTATGGTCTAACGCTTCTCTTTATCAGCCACGATCTTTCTGTTGTGAAAAATATTAGCGATAGAGTCGCCGTAATGTATCTTGGAAAACTTTGTGAAATTGGTGACGGTGATCTTATTTATGAGAAACCTTCGCACCCTTATACACGATTACTTCTCGCTGCGATCCCTGATCCAGAGAATAAACACGCTGTCATCAATGACATCTTAGAAGGTGAACTTCCATCTCCTTTGGACCCACCTAGTGGTTGCCGATTCCGCACAAGATGTCCAAGAGCCACAGTTAAGTGCGCAGAAGAAGAACCTGAATTTCAGCAAATTGGAGACCAGGATCACTGGGTTGCTTGCCATTTCCCTCATCTGGATGACTATGAAGAGAGTGACGCAGAACCTGAAAATTCAACTGAGGTTCTATGGCCACCAAGTGACTGATTAGATTAACTGAGCTAATTGAGAAATAGTTTCTTTCTGTAATTCTTGAGGGCCGTAAACAGCAGCAACAACTTGAGTAGCTCCAGCTTGAGCATATTTCTCAAGACCTTCAGCTACTTCCTCAAAACTTCCGCTTAAGGCTATATCCCAAGAGTTATCAAGACCTTCTCTATCCAACATCGCTCTATACGATGGAAGATCTCCATAAAATCCAAAGTCTCTTTTTGCTGATTCTTCGGCGACCTGTTTATCGGTAGTGATGCATACAGGAACAGCAGTAATAACCTGAGGACGTTCTCGGCCAGATACCTCAGCAGCATCGTTGATGACCGGAGCAATATGAGTACGAATAGTCTCAGGCCCAGTCATCCATGTGGCGGTTCCATCAGCGGTCTTCCCCACAAGCTTGAGCATCTGTGGCCCCAACGCTGCGACGAGAACTGGCGGAGGGTCTGCAGGAACGTCTATCCCCCCTCGGCTCGTAAGGTGTTTACCTGCATGAGAAATCACTCCATCATGCAGAAGGGCCATAAGTATTTGAAGGTAGTCGCTCATATGCCCGACAGGTCCATCAAATGAGATTCCCCACATCCCTTCCACTACTGGTTTATGAGAAAGACCTATACCTAAATCCAAACGGCCGTTGGAGATTTGGTTAACCGTGAGCGCTTGTTGAGCTAGCATCATAGGGTGCCGAGGGTAAGTAGGAATGACTGATGTGCCCAAACGAATATCCTCAACAGATTCAGCAATCACCGCTAATGCTGTCAATGCATCAAGGTTAAAAATTTGCGGCGTCCAGAATGTTTGATATCCGAAACTACTAGCTGTTTCTACCTGTATTTTAAGTTCTGTCACGGTTCTAGCCGAGCCGAAGATACCTAATTCCATAATTTCACCTTTCTGAAGATAAGTTTTAGTCTAACCAGCAAACCAAATATTGTATTAAATGCATTAATTTAGATCTTTTCTATGAAGCATTTTCTAATTCAAGTTCGTCTTGAAGTTTTCTCTTTAGAAACTTGCCGCTTGCATTACGTGGAAGCGGTGTTTCAGTGAACCAAATGAATCTGGGTATTTTATGTTTCGCTATTCGCTGGTTAAGGAAAGATCGAAGTTCGGTAGCTGATAAGGACTTACCGCTAGCAAGAAAAATAGCAGCTCCTACTTCTTCTCCTAAACGCCTATCAGGAACCCCAAACACAGAAACTTCGCTTACCGAATCGTGTTCATAAATAACAGCTTCTACCTCAGTGCAGTAAATATTCTCTCCACCGCGCAGGACCATGTCTTTTTTTCGATCGACTATATAGATGAAACCATCTTCATCAATTTTTGCAATATCACCTGTGTGAAGCCAGCCACCAGTAATTGTTTCTGACGTTTCCTCAGGTCGATTCAAATATCCCCGTATTACTTGAGCGCCGCGGACCCATAACTCCCCAAGTTCTCCAACGCCTAGAGCATTTCCATCTTCGTCAAAACATTGTGCTTCAAAACATGGCATAGCTGGCCCAGCGCTTTCAGGTTTATCAAGAAAAAAATCAGCTGCGATAGCCGTTATTATTCCACTCGTTTCCGTCATCCCATAACCAGTGCTCGGACGCGCAGTTGCAACTGTTTTTTCTATTTTTTGTACAAGATCTGGTTGAATTTGCGCTCCGCCACCACCTACAGATTTCAATGATGATGTGTCCGTTGATGAGAATTTCGGGTGGGTTATAAGTTCACGTGACATTACTGGCACGCCACTCATAACTGTAATCTTCTCAGCTTCTATAAGTTCCAAAGCCTTACCAGGGTCCCACTTGTACATGTGGACGAGCTTTCCTCCTGCCATTGTCATGGAATGCGCAACGCAATTATTTGCGGTGACGTGAAAAAGTGGAGTAACAACCAGTGCTGCAGCTTGAAGAGAGACTTCACGAGTTGTGTTCACTATATTTTTTTTATTAATAGAAGAAGCAGCTTTAGCTTGAACAATATTTGCGAACGCCAGACTCATAACATTAGCTACGCACCCACGATGCGTTAATTGTGCTCCTTTAGGTTTTCCCGTGGTCCCAGAAGTATAAAAAATGCAAGCATCGGAATCTGGATGTATTTCAACTTCAGGCAGTGCACTTTCCCCTTTAATAAGATCATTCCAGTGGGTTAGTCGTTCATCACTTTTACCTGACCGGACTGCAACGATGTTAAATGCTTCTCCTGCTTCTGGGAGGCTTAAGATTTGAGTAAGTCTCTCTTCATCAGCAATGATAACTTTCGGAGTTGCATCCTCTATTGCATAAGCTAGTTCAGGAGTCGCCCACCAAGCATTCATGCCAACACAAGTAACTCCGATGCTCACACAGGCCCAATAGGCAATCATCCACTCTGGGTAGTTTCTCATGGCGATGGCGACCCGATCAGACGGTTCAACTCCATGATCAAATAACCAAGTAGCCACATTTGCTACATGTTTGTGAACATCTGAATAGGTAAGACGCTCATGCTCATATAGAAGGTAATCTCTGTCAGCAAACTGCTCTGTCGAAAGCCAGAATTCGCGCAAATTAGGAGCTTGATTTTTATAAGAAAGAATAGTTGTGTCGTCAACCATTACTTCCTCAAGTTCAAATTGCGACCCGGTGGCGGTTAACTCTTTCCATGCGTTTTTTAACTCTTTATACACATTCACCCCCCATAAATCATTGCTAAATCTAGGCTAGATGACATTTCGATTAGCTCATAACTTTCAAAGCGGTATCTTTGAATATGTTGACGGGAAGAATTTCGGTTTCCTTTCCGTCTAGAATAAGTTGCGACAGATCTACAAGGAGTTCAAGTGGGAACAGAAGAAAGTTCAAATCTTAATCCGCAGGAATCGTGGCAGGCAGAATATGACCAAGCTCAATTGAGAGACGTGCCTTTTGAGACAATGTCAGGGGTACCTGTTGAACCAGTTTATGGTGATGACCTATTCCCCGGTCAATACCCTTATACGCGAGGCATATACCCCTCTATGTATCGTTCAAGACTATGGACGATGAGAATGTTTGCTGGCTTTGGAACTGCTGAAGACACTAATCTCCGTTTCAAAGATATTCTTCGAAATGGGGGAACAGGATTATCAACTGCTTTTGATATGCCCACTCTCATGGGAAAAGACTCTGATAGCGAATGGTCACTTGGAGAAGTAGGCAGAGCTGGCGTCGCTATAGACACCCTCTCTGATATGGAAGATCTCTTTGCTGAGATTGATTTATCAAAAGTCTCTACTTCAATGACTATTAATGGCCCTGCAGCAACTCTACTTGCTATGTATGTTGCGGTTGCTGAGCAGAATAACCTCAGACCTCACCAGCTCGCTGGAACTATCCAAAACGATATTTTAAAAGAGTACCAAGCGCAAAAAGAATACATTTACCCGCCACGCCCTTCAATGAGAATCATTACCGACATGGTGAAATATACAACCGCTGAGATGCCAAAATGGCACCCTGTCTCTATCTCCGGCTACCATATTCGAGAAGCTGGAAGTACAGCAGCCCAAGAGCTTGCCTTCACATTAGCGAATGGTTTTGCATATGTTGAAGCTGCAATTGCTGCCGGACAAAATGTTGATGATTTTGGTAGAAGATTAAGTTTCTTTTTTAATAGTCATAGTGATTTTTTTGAAGAAATAGGAAAGTTCCGAGCATCAAGGCGTATATGGGCACGGTGGATGAAAGATCGATATGGAGCAACTGATGAGAGAGCCATGTTCTGTCGATTTCATACCCAAACAGCTGGCGTGTCTTTGACAGCTCAGCAACCAGAAATAAATATTGCAAGGGTTGGGATTCAAGCTTTAGCAGCGGCTCTCGGCGGTACGCAATCTTTACATACTGATAGTTTTGATGAAGCGCTTGCACTGCCAACTGAAGATGCAGCTCGTATTGCGCTACGAACTCAACAAATCGTTGCACATGAAACTGGCGTCGCAAATGTTGCTGACCCTTTAGGCGGCTCACCATACGTTGAGTGGATGACTGATGAAATGGAACGTCAAGCGGAAGATATTTTTGCGCATTTGGATGAACTTGGCAACGGTTCAATACTGGAAGGTACCTTTGCTGGAATAGAGAATGGCTATTTCGTTGGTGAAATTGCAGACGCTGCTTATAGATTTGAGCGCGAAGTTAACGCCGGGAGACGAATAATTGTTGGAGTTAACGACTTCACTGAAGGAGATAACCCTGAGGACCGGAACCTTCTTCGTATAGGGGCAGAAACGGAAGAATACCAACTGAAGCGGCTCCAAACTATTAAGACAGATCGCAATCAAAATCAAGTTGATGAGGCGCTCTCCGATATTACAGAAATAGCTTCCGACCCAACCAGAAATCTAATGCCAGCAATTATTAACGCCGTCAAAACGTACGCTACTGAAGAAGAAATAGCTGCTGCAATGGAAAGTGTCTTCGGAACGTATGTTGAACGGGCTATAGTTTGACCTCTGATAACCCCAAAGGAGCATTGCCTAATGGATAACCGCCAATATAGAGTAATTCTTGCCAAATTAGGTCTTGATGGCCACGATAGAGGCATCAAGGTAGTTGCACGTATCCTCCGCGATGCAGGCATGGAAGTCATTTATTTAGGGCTTCGTCAAACGACTGGCAGTATCATCGCAGCTGCCGAAGAAGAAGACGCAGATGCTATAGGACTATCTATGCATAATGCTGGCCACCTTACTCTTGGACCAAAAATGACTGAGGCACTTAAAGATGCTGGATTAGATATTCCGCTAATAATCGGTGGAATTGTTCCTGATGAAGATCTCGAAGAATTACTTAATTCTGGTGTTGCAGCTGTACTTGGACCGGGAGCTTCATCTGAAGAGGTAGTTGCAACCGTTCGCGATGCCATCTCTGTCAGAGATGAAGTGTGAGAACTTTGAATGAAACTATCCCCCAGCTTTTTAATGGTGCATTATCTGGCGAACGTAGATGCCTAGGGAAACTCTTATCGATAGTTGAAAAAGGTGGGGAAAGAGCGGACATGGTTGCTGGACTTGCTCACCAAAAGTCTGGAAATACACATGTAATCGGTATCACTGGAGCTCCAGGGTCAGGCAAGTCAACCTTAACGGGAAGACTATTAGAGTTATTTTCGTCGGCAGGAAAAAATATCGCTGTTCTCGCAGTTGACCCTTCTTCACCCTTAACTGGAGGAGCTATTCTTGGCGACCGCATTAGGATGGATGATCTTGCAGGCGAGAATTCTTTTATTCGATCAATGGCTACTCGTGGCCACTCAGGAGGTTTAGCCTTAGCTGTTCCTGCTGCTATCCAACTCTTTGATGCTGCTGGATATAAACCTGTGATTATAGAAACGGTTGGAGTGGGACAAGTCGAAGTAGACGTAGCCGGAGCAGCGGATACGACAGTTGTTGTAGTTACGCCAGGAATGGGAGATGCTGTGCAAGCAAATAAAGCTGGCCTTTTAGAAGTAGCGGACATCTTTGTTGTAAATAAAGCAGACAGACCTGGAGCCAATGATGCGAGAAGAGATTTAGAACTGATGCTTGATTTAGGACATGTTTCAGGACTTGAGGAAAGGAAAGGGCATCGACCTCCCATAATTATGGCTAACTCTCTAGAAGGAAGTGGGGCTGAGGAAATTTTAGAAGCGATCAGAGCACACACAGAATATCTAGAAACAACAGGTTCTATAAAAATTCGGCAGGAACAAAGAACCATGATGGAAGTTCAAAATCGTATTGAATTATTGATCGGGCACAAAGCTAGCGAAGTTCTCAAATCAGATTTTGGTAAGGAAAATATCGAAGCTGCTCAGCAACGGAAAACCTCTCCAGCCGAGGCGGCTAAAGCAATAGTTAACTCGCTGCTAACGGATTAGCTATTTCAACTTTGTGCTGGGGTAATTCTTCCACCTGAACGCACAACTCCTGTTACCTTATCTCCATCTGCGAATTGAAATATTACTCTCCTATGATTGAGCCCCCAAACAAGGTAATCTGAACCACGAATTTGAGCACTCCAAGAATTACTAGTGAGAGCATCATCTTTATCTATAGAAATAGCGAGGTAACCTAAGAATTTTCCTGAATCGTAAACCTTTACATCGTGCAGATTTTCATTGCCTGACTTAAGGCTCATTCGCTCCCCGATCATAACTAAGTTAGTAATGCAATAACTTAATCATGGCATGCGTGGGACGTTACAGTCATTTTATTTTTGTTTCGAAAGTTAAAAAATATCGGTTCAACGAGTTGGGGTGCGAATCGTGTGGGTAGCATCATGAAAGAAGTAAGCTTAAGTTAATAATTTCGGAAAGGGACCTATGAGTGAATACTTAGCTCCATTAGAGGATATGAAATTTGCACTTAAAGAAGTAGTTGACATCGCTTCTTTGACTGAATTACCAAATTTTTCTAAGGTCGGCCTTGAATCTCTCGATGACATACTTGATGAAGCCGGACGTTTCTTTAACGAAGTGATTTCACCAACTAATCGAGTTGGGGATTTAGAAGGAAGCAAGCTAAATCAAGACGGAACAGTAACTACCCCAACAGGTTTCAAGGAAGCCTACGCCCAATATGTAGATGCTGGTTGGGGGGCTATAAGTTTTGATCCAGAGTATGGAGGTGGTGGATTTCCCTGGTTGGTTGGAATCGCTGTGACTGAAATGCTTACCGCTGCCAACATGGCAATGTCTTTAAACCCGATGCTCACCCAAGGTTCTATCCATGCTCTTACAGCACACGGAGATCCGAATCAAAAACTTGCATGGCTGCCTAAATTAATTACTGGCGAATGGGCAGGCACCATGAACCTAACAGAGCCGCAAGCTGGATCTGATGTGGGCGCTTTGACAGCTAAAGCAGAACTCCAAGAGAATGGAACATACCTCATCAGCGGTCAAAAGATATACATAACATGGGGAGAACATGACCTTACTGAAAATATCATTCATCTTGTTTTAGCTAGAACGCCTGATGCCCCACCAGGAACAAAAGGGATCAGCCTATTTATAGTCCCTAAGTTTCTTGTCAATGATGACGGGAGTTTAGGCGAAGAAAATGATGTGAAATGCTTGTCTATTGAACACAAACTTGGGATCCACGCTTCGCCAACCTGTGTTTTACAATTTGGAGATAACGGAGGCGCAATAGGTTATTTAGTAGGCGATGAGAACTCTGGGATGCGATACATGTTCACTATGATGAATCAAGCAAGACTCGCTGTTGGCCTAGAGGGACTTGCTGTAGCCGATCGGGCTTACCAACAGGCTTTAGAATACGCATTGGAAAGGCGGCAGGGAAGGCGACCTGAGACTCCAAAAGGAGAATCATCCTTGATAATCGAACATCCTGACGTTAGAAGAATGCTGATGACGATGAAAGCATATGTTGAAGCCATGCGTTGTTTGGTTTACCTAAATGCCAAGGCTATAGATATAGCTCATCATCACCCAGATGAAAGTGAACGCGAACAAGGGAGAGAGTTAACAGACCTTTTAACACCGCTTTCAAAAGGTTGGTGCACAGATCTGGGAAATGAACTAACTAGTTTGGGAATTCAGGTCCATGGTGGCATGGGGTTTGTTGAAGAAACTGGAGCAGCTCAACATTATCGCGATATCAGAATTGCAGGCATTTACGAAGGTACTAACGGAATACAAGCTATTGATCTTGTCGGTAGAAAGTTAAATATGCGTAACGGCGATGTCGTATTTGAGTTATTAACCCAAATTGATGAAACGGTAACGACACTTAATGAAAGAGGCCTGGAGGAAATTGGACTGCCGCTCAAAGAAGCAAACGAGAGCCTCAAAACAGCTAGTACTTGGCTACTAGAGAGTGGTGCAGCCAACGGCGATGCGGTTCTTGCCGGAGCTACACCATATTTACGCATGTTTGGAACAACTATCGGCGGGTGGTTAATGGCAAATTCAGCTCTAAGTGCACAACAATTACTTACTGAAGCAACTGAAAATACTGAATTTTTGCAGGCTAAAATCGAAACTGCGAGATTTTTTGCTCAGCAACTATTACCTCAAGCTACTGGGCTTCTAGCTTCTGTTACTAGTGGATCAGATTCAATGTTCGCTATCAATTCTGAAAGCTTACGGAGGTAGCTATGGAAAAAGTAGAGAAGATCACCGTTCTATCCGACGAAACTTCTGTTATGGAAGGATCGTGGATAGACCACGAACCCTATCTAAATGCACGAAGCATTGAAAACGTTCTGGATTGGGAAATGAAACCAGAAGGCTTGTGCAAAAATGATGTGTGCATTCCATTAAACAACAAAGTCCAAGTGAGCGATGAGGGCCTGTTAAACGTTACTGATGTAGCTAACTTAGTTGGCCACCCAACTCTTGTTGATTCGACACTGGGAATAGTAACAATTGGTAAATCACGAGAAATCCGATCGAAAGCTTTAAAAGACCGTATAGCGCCTGATTTTACTCTTACAGATATATCTGGTGTTGACCGTAGCCTTTCTGACTGGGCTGGGAAAAAAAGACTTCTTGTAGCTTTCTCCAGTTGGTGAGGGTGCGCATTTGACCTGCCAGGTTGGCAGGAACTCCACGAAGAACTTTCTAAAGAAGATTTTACAGTTATCGCTATTGCGATAGATGAGAATTTGCAAGCCATCCAAGAGTTGGCTGAAGGAACGACTTACCCCGTGTTGATGGATGTAGACCATTTGCTCACTGAGCTATATGCCATCAGTAATGTGCCATCAGTTATTTGGATAGATGAACAAGGAACGATCTCCCGACCCGCAGCAAGTGAATTTGGGACTGATACGTTTACAGAAATTACCGGAATAAGCCGAGAAACTCATATGCAGCAGGTGCGTGAATGGGTACTTGAAGAAAACCTTCCTGCTGATGCTTCCTTTACTGTGCCTGATCTTTCTGAAGATGAAGTTCAGGCCCGACTTCATTTCAGGTTAGCGGTTTTTCTTAGACGAGACGGACAAATAGATAACGCTGAAATTCATTTTGATAAAGCTTCAGAACTTGCGCCACTTGATTTCACGATTGTTCGGGCAAGTATGCCTTTACGCGGCGGAGACCCATTTGGCGAAGAATTCTTTGAGCTATACCAAAAGTACCAAGATGCCGGTTCTCCATTCCATGGGATCCCAAGGGGAAAATAAACTATTATTTAATGGTGCATACCATCAGTTGGCACTACACGTTGGCTGACTTCAACCAATTTCCCATCTTGTATCTCAAAAGAAACAACTTTCTCTGCTCTGTGTTGACCTGATTGCATTTTGCCGCTCACAATGTCAATTGCTAGTCCCTCAATTACTGGGATAAGAGCTATCGCCCTAAAACCTTTATCGGTCCCTGGACTAGGGCGTTTGGTTTCCGTGATTAACTGCCCAGACTGCCAAACCCATTCTTCATTAACACTAACAAATCGGCATCTATGATTAGCAAGGCTTTTGGAAACCAGCGCACCTGGACAAATGAGTAATTGTCCTTCAACCCACGGCATTACTCCAAGGCCAGATCTTTCAAACCCGATCTGGAAAGCTTGCTTTATGATGGCGTCATGATCTCCAGATTGTATAGCTCTTTGCCGAATTTCATTCTGCATTTCAACTTGCAATTGGTTCAGTTCTTTATCGCTTAATTCTTGAATAAAGAATGACCACATAGCCGAATCAGATAAGGCCATGAAGTTTCTCTGTTTATCGAAGGAATCTTCCATATTCTCATTGTGCCATTACGCTATGCCATTTTCTGCAATGGTTCGCTAAGGACGATTTCTCAAATCATAAAAATCTTGCCAGAATACAGGAGGAGGATTGTTATGGATTTATGGTCTGATGATTTAAATGTATACGGAGATGAACTTCAGGAATTATTAAGAGCATCACAAGTATCAAATGGAGAAACAGATAACTCTTCTCTTAGCGCTAGTGACTATGTGAAACTAATGCGAGAGACTTTAGCTGCAACCCCATTTCCGTTAGATGAACATGCTAAGGAAACTAAAATTAATGACATTCCCTGCCGAGTGATGACTCCAAAGGGAAAAACTCAAGCTATTTATCTTCATTTCCATGGAGGAGGAATGGTTGCTGGTAGCGCATTCATGAGCGATGAGGAAAATCGTCATTTATCTGACAACTTCAATCTCGCTGTGATTTCAGTTGATTACCGTCTTGCTCCTGAGTTTCCCTTTCCGGCTGCGTCCGACGATAGTTTTGCTGTCGCTACATGGCTACTCGAGAATAGTGTGGCTGAGTTTGGTACCGACAAATTATTGATCGGTGGCGAATCTGCTGGAGCTTATCTAGCTGCTCTTACGCTTCTCCGTATAAAAAATTCGCTAGGCCCATCTTCTGTAGACCGGTTTCTGGGAGCAAATCTTATCTTTGGTGTTTTTGATTGGAGCCATTCACCGTCTCAGCTTGGGAAACGTCCAAACAATGATGACTTTGATGTGCTGTCACCAGAAATAATAAAGTTCTTTTGCTCTTTGTATCTTCCAAACATGTCGGTAGAAGATCGTCAGAATCCATCGGTTTCCCCGATCTACGCTGACCTCCAAGACCTTACTCCAGCTTACTTTTGTGTAGGGTCTTCCGACCATCTACTTGATGACACTTTGATGTTAGCTAATCGTTGGCGAGCAGCTGGTAATAGTTGCCGGATGGATATTTTTCCAAGAGCACCGCATGCTTTTACGATGTTTCCTTCACCTTTTGTTGATATTTTTTCTAAATGCCGAGACGATTGGTTTTCAGAAGTTCTTAATATTCAATGAACTAACTTGAATCTGGTTTTACTTCTGAAAAGCTCTGAACATTCCGAAGAGCAGGAAAGAATCGCCACCATATTGCTACAACAGCTAATGTTCCAAATCCCCCAAATAGGATTGCACCAACGAGGCCAAAAGCTGCTGCCGTTAAACCTGACTCCACCGCTCCTAATTCGTTAGAGGCTCCAATAAATACACCTTCGACAGCTAGCACTCTTCCTCGCATTTCTTCAGGCGTGGCTAGAGGAACGAGACTTGCTCGTATATACACAGAGATAGCATCAGCTCCCGAAAGGATGATTAACGCTACGAAAGCTAAAATAAAGCTTGAAGACAATCCGAGAACAATTGTTCCGCAGCCGAAAACTGAAACGGCCTTGAGTAATGACTTTCCAATATGCCTGCGAAGAGGCCGCACTGAAAGAGTAATAGCTACTATCGAAGCACCTATCCCCACACCCGCACGAAGCCAGCCCAGTCCAACTGCCCCTACTCCAAGTCGATCTTCAGCAATAGCGGGAAGCAACGCTACAGCACCTCCAAAAAGAACTGCCATAAGATCAAGAGATATTGCCCCATAGAGCACTGGGCTCTTTTTAATGAATTTTAACCCTTCTAAAGCATCTCTAAAGGCTTGCTTGCTTCCGCTTGTGCCCAGTTTTTTTATCGCCGATGGCCCTACTGTTAAAAGCAGTAAATTTGCGATTCCATAAGAAATAACGGCTGCAAGGTACGGGAATGATCGGCCCAAAACAAATATAAAGCCGAATAAAGCTGGCCCAACAATTATTCCTGCTTGGAAAGCAACCGACTTTAATGCGACAACGCGTTCAACAACGTTATCGGGAGACCAGTCAATAGGCAGTGCTCGACTAGCTGGCGTAGCAAAAGCTCTTGCAACTCCGAATAAAGCTATAAGTCCAAATATTGGCGTCACAGATGTCGGTTCGGAAGATATGTACAGAAATAGAAAGAAGGATGCGAGTGCTTCAGCTAGTAAAGCCAAGCTAAACACTTTTCTTCTATCAAAGCGGTCTGCAACCGGTCCTGTGAAAGGAGATAGAAGCGCTAAAGGAAGAAATTCCGCAAGGCCAAGTAAGCCTAGATTGAGCTCACTTCCGGTCATATCGTAAACCTGTTTTCCAACTATGGTGATTTGTCCGACAGTTGCTAACGCAGAAAAAAAAGAAGCTATTAAAAGGATCTTTACTTTGGTAGGAACTTGACCATTAGCGTTTTGTTCTTTTGGCAAATTCAGTCGCCTTGGCTAGATTGCACGATTTGTTCCGATTCTCTCATAGCTGCAGCGAATATTCCTTTGCTCATTAGACTACTTTCGGCTGACCTTCGAAGTCTATAAATTTCAGATCGTGCTCCATGGACTTTTTTATCATTTGGTGCTGATTCAGCAGCGAACTCAATTAGATGACATGAAAGGCGAAGGTTACCTTCAGCAGCAAGAGCTACAGCACGTTCAACGAGTTTATTGACTCCCCCAGTTAGAGATACGATTTCTTCTGCGAGAGCTTTTTGAGGCGACGGTTTTAGCGAGGCTGGGTCTGCATCCCACCATCCACCATACATACGCCAGATATTGCGAACGACAAACTCTGGTTCGTCATAGAGAGGCTTCAACCATGGGAGTTCTAGCAGATCCTTGTCAACCTTTACCTCGTGAATTATATTATTGAGTTGCTCTCCTCTGTTCATTAAATCCAAAGTGTCAGAGACTAGTTTTTCTAAAACGTTAGCGATATCTCCGAGAACACGGTTTATACGGTTCTTTCCGGCTATTGGTAACCCATGTGCAGGCAAAAGCAGTTCTGCACCATATGTCATCATTTGACGTAACGATGCCGCCCACTCGAGAGGATACCTTTGAACCTTTTGCGGGTTACCTGCGTTTGGGAAAACCCAAATGACTAAGTCACCAGTAACTAGAGTTTTTTGAGATGGTATCCACGCCCAGGTGTGGTCATCAGTCTCGCCTTTCCCATGCATGAATTCTATATCTAGACTTCCAACTGATAATTTCATTTCATCCTGATAAACAACATCAGGCCATAGAGTTCCTTCTGGAACAAAAAGTTGAGAATCTGTAGTTAAACCCATGCCATGCTTGGGAGAAACTCCTCCAAACTGTCTCCTGTTAATTAAAGTATTCCAATTATTCGTCTGGTGATAACGTTCTAGCCTTTTAGGAATATTTTCATGGCCAAAAACAGTGGGCTGTCGATAGTTTCGATTTTCAGCGTCTACAGTTATTGCACCTGACCCACCGACATGATCTAGGTGGCCATGAGTATAAACAAGCGAGTGAATTGGGTCAGCATTCCACTGGCGTAATGACTCAACTACTGCAAAACCGCTCGCCTCACCACTTGCATCAAATGTTACGAGGCCTTCTTCTGTTCTAAAAGCGATCATGTGGCTGAAAGACTCAATAATCGCTATGTCTGGGTTTATCTCAGTAAGTTTATTTGTCACCCTATTTGTAGGTTCAATTGCCTCTTGACTATCGATCACCTTTGCAGAGAGTTCAATAGGGTTTTCAGTTCGAATTGTTTTCAAATCCCGAGGCTTTGGGTGCAATGACACTTATTACTCAATTTCGGTTGAATTCTGCTTTTCCAGGCCCGTGTTCAATGAAACTTTCTACCCCTACTAATCGGTCGTTAGTTTCGAAACAGTCTCCAAATGCGTCTGCTTCGATTTTTACTGCTTCTTCTAACGGCATTGAAAGGCCTTCCATCATTGCTCTCTTGATGAACTGAAGCGATTTGGGACCACGTGAATATTCTTCTGCTGCTTCAAGAGCTTTTGGATAGCATTCTTCGTCAGGGTGTACCGAAGAGACAAGACCAAGTTCAAGTGCTTCTGGAGCCTTAACTTGTCGGCCAGAGTAATTTATTTCTTTAGCTTTTGTGATTCCAATTAATCGCATTAAGCGCTGAGTTCCTCCAGCTCCGGGGAGTATTCCTAGTAGAACTTCTGGTTGTCCGAATACTGCGCTTTCGCCTGCAAAACGGAAATCCGTTGCCATAGCGAGTTCGCAACCTCCACCAAGGGCATACCCATTAACTGCGCTAATAGTAACCTGAGGAAGATTCTCTAACGCTAATAAAGCATTATGTAAATTCATAGAGAATTCGACAGCTTCTTCTTTGTCTTTTATTGCTGGAAATTCTTTAATATCTGCGCCAGCTGCAAAAATCTTTGGGCCTCCCCATATGACAACAGCACCTACAGATTCATTTGTTGACAAGTCATTCGCTGCCTCGTGCAATTCAGCCGTTAACTGCATGCTGATTGCGTTCATCGGAGGTCGCTCAATTCTAATTGTTGCGACTCCGGTATTTTCATCTATTTCGACGTTGACGAATTCTCCCATAATAAATCTCCTTCAAATCATTTCTCGGCACTGCGAGCATACTCTAACAGTTGTTCAGCTACTACCTTATTCTGATTGGATCACTGAATCATTATTGTCGGATTATTGGTCGTTACCGAATCTATTCCCAAATCAAACAAAGATAACGCTTCCTTTTCATCATCGACTGTATATACCCATAGTTCTGCACCAGCCTTTTTAATAGTTCTAATACCTCCGCTAGACAGCAGCCTATGATTAGCGTTTATACCAATAACTGCTGGAAGCTGGTTTATAGTTTTAAAACGAAGACGAAAAAAGATCTCTCCTAAAAATCGCAAACCCAATATAAGGTGTTCTAATTTTGAGAGATTAATTAGCACATTTAAATCTGGGTAGAGGTCTATTACTTTTCTTGCGTCTTTGATACGCAGTCCAGAAAAGACCACTTTTTCTTGAATATGCAACTCCCTGATTTTCTGAACTACATCTTTATCGGGTAAGCCCACCTTTAGATCAAGATTCCATTTAGTTTGCGTGGAGAATTCATCTAGTAGTTCTGAGATCAATGGAATTCGGTGTGTTGTAGTTTCTCCGTTATGAGAAACTACTTCTAGACTTCCGATATATCCCCATTCTTTTCCTGCGACCTTACCTAGTCCAGATGTCTGATAATCTAGTTTCTTTCCATGGAAAGCGATAGCGACCCCATCTTTCGTTTTTGATATATCAATTTCGACTACATCGGAGCCAACTTCAATTGCTGAAAGCACTGAAGCTCGAGTGTTCGCAGGGAATTGAGATGAATTGCCCATGTGGGCAATAATTTGTCGTTTGCTAGTCTTCCACCAACCCATGACTCTACATTAACCAGATATTAAAGCTTTTAGATATTGCGTTGCTGCTCGATTTGTTCTTGAACAAAAGAATCAACTTGCTTCATTCAAGATTTTTAAATAACCACCTAGCGGTTAATTCCTCTCCTAATGTAGTTATGGAGGGAAATATGACTGATCAAGATCTACAGAATGACATAGATGATGCATTAGCAAATGACCCTCAAGTTTTATGGGGATCACGCCTGATTAAGCGCGCCTTATTTGATGCGGATGGAAGCACCCTTGGCTCGATACAAGATATTCTACTAATCCCCGCAGCTAGCGAAAATAAACTTTATCTCCGCGGTTTTTTAGCATTAGTGGACAGGAGGCTTATCTTTGTCCACGAAGCAAGAGTTGATGCGGTGGACCGTGATGGATTGCATCTTCGTGGAGGCACGCTTGATCTTAGATTATTCAAGCGCCGACCCGGTGAACTTCTTCTCGCCGAAGATGTATATGGCACTGAAATAAACAACCAGAAGATACGAGATGTTGGACTTAGCCAGAAGTCCCTTACTGACGGGAAATGGTTAACAACTCAAGTTGCTACTAGTTCTGGCGGACGACTGCGGAGAAAAACTCTTAATATCCTGGCTTGGGACGATGTTGCTGATACTTTCCGACCCGATCCTGTTTCCGGAGATCTTGCTCGCCTCCGTGAGTTGCATAAAGCTGATGCCGCAGAAGCAATCCAAGCTATTCCCGAAGGCCGCAGATCAGAATTAGCTGCAGCTCTGGAAGCAAGCCATCTTGCTGACTTATTAGAAGAACTTCCAGAAAGTGAGCAAGCTCAGATCCTCAATAAGCTTGATACAGAAGATGCAATAGAAGTACTGCAAGAAATGGAAATTGACGACGAAATTGACCTCCTTAAAGAATTAGAACCTTCCCAAAGGGAGAAATTACTGGCACAAATGGAACCTGAAATTGTTCATCAAATACGTTCCTTGTTGAAATATAGTGAAGATACAGCCGGCGGGATGATGACGCCTGAAGCAATTGTTCTAACTCCTGAAGCTACTGTGGCAGAAGCGATAGCCAGACTTCGGGACACCGATCTCCCCCCTGCTATTTCAGTAAGGTTGTTTGTGGCTGAATCGCCAACGCAAGCTCCCACTGGTAAATTTCTTGGCAGTGTGACTCTTCCTCGACTTCTTCGAGAACCACCAACATATTTAGTAGGTGATTGCATTAATCAAGATGAGCCAACATTAAAACCCGACACCTCCGAAAAAGAAGTGGCGGCGCTACTAGCTCGTTATGACCTTCTGGCTGTAGCGGTGGTTGACTCCTTACAGCGTCTCGTTGGTGTTGTAACAGTTGACGATGTGATCATTCGGCTTACAGAAGGAGTCTCATCATGAAAATTCGCGATGAAGCTGTTACAACGCCTGAAATAGCCGGACGCTCTATTAGTTCTAACTACGACCGAGATACAGTTGGAAGATGGTCAGAGTCCGTCGCCCGTTTTATGGGTGGTGGCAAGTTTCTTATTATCCAAACCCTTATAGTTATCGCTTGGATAACCTTAAACGCTATAGCTGGGTCTAAAGGACTCTGGGATGAATACCCCTTTATACTTCTGAACCTACTTTTTAGCATTGAGGCTGCTTATGCAGCTCCACTGATCCTGTTAGCCCAACATCGACAAGATGCTAGAGATAGAGCTTTAGCTGAAAGAGACAGGGAAGCTAACGCCCGAATTCTATCTGACAGCGAATTCCTTACGAGAGAAATCGCTGCGATTCGCGTTCGCATGGATGACATGGCAAGCGGAACGGAAATCAAAAATCTTATAGCTGAACTAAAATCCAAAGCTAAAACAACCGACGAGTCTCCGTAATAGGGTTCGAATTTTCTCAACCGCTTTTTTTTAGGTAATCTTTACATAGGAGACAAAATGATTGAAATACCCAAAATAATTTCAGTGGATGACCATGTTGTTGAACCACCGGATTTGTGGGTTGAACGACTGCCAGCGAAATACAAAGACCGAGGACCACGAGTAGAACGAGATAGAGCTATATTCAATTTTGAAGGAGGAATATTCTCCTACGAGAAGGGTGTCAGAGATGGCGAAGAATGCGACTGGTGGATTTATGACGACCTTGTTTATCCTTTCCCCAAGCTTTCAGCTGCAGTAGGGTTCGACACTCTAGATGTCACGCCTGTAACTTTTGACCAAATAAGACCGGGATGTTGGAAACAGAAAGAACGCCTTGAGGATATGGATGCGAACCATGTAGAAGCATCCGTGAACTTCCCCAATGTGCTTCCCAGATTCTGCGGGCAAGCTTTTCTAGAACGAGAAGATAAAGAACTAGCTTTTCTTTGCGTTCAGGCATATAACGACTGGATGATAGACGAATGGTGCAGCGGAGATGGGAAAGGGCGACTTATCCCCATGACAATTGTTCCACTTTGGGATCCTATCCTTGCTGCTGCAGAGATAAGAAGATGCGCTAATAAAGGAAGCCATGCGATTGCTTTCACTGAAAACCCTCACCCACTTGGATTACCTTCAATACATTCGCCTGATCGACACTGGGATCCTGTTTTTCAAGCATGCGCTGAAACCGAAACAATACTCAACATGCACATAGGGTCAAGTTCCAAAATGCCGGCGACTTCACCCGATGCCCCTTTCGCTGTTAGTTCAACTATCACATTCTCAAATGCGATGGGGTCCTTCTGTGATTACATCCTTTCAGGCGTTTTCGATCGGTTCCCGGATTTACGCATCGCCTACGCCGAAGGACAAGTTGGATGGATGCCATATGTGATTGAGAGAATGGATAAATTATGGGAGGAACGTGATAATTCTTCTGATTTTGGAGTAATGCTGCCTCATAGACCATCTTCCTACATAGCTGATCATATATACGGATGTATCTTTGATGACGAAGTCGGGCTACTCAATCGTGACCTAATTGGCATGGATCAGATTTGCTTTGAAGTCGATTACCCGCATGCTGACTCCACATTCCCTAATACGAAACAAGTTGCAACTTCAATAGTTGAAACTGCAGGATTAAACGAACAAGAGGTCTACAAATTGATGCGTGGAAATGCGATTAGGGGATGGGGTCTTGAAAGATTTGGAATAACCAAATAAAACATCCACCGAAAAGCAACTTATGGAACTCCCCGCCCTACGAAGACACAAGAAACGAATAGACCTTTCCCAAATTGCCGGGCGTTTGTCAGAAGGAGTTGCCTTAGTAAATTCCACTGTTGAACCACGTGCTATGTATTGGGATGATTACAATAAAGGAAACTTACACTCTGAAGGTCCTTTATGGATAGCACTTGGCGACTCTGTTACCCAAGGCATAGGATCTTCCCTCCCTTCAACTTCATATGCCTCTTTAGTCTTAGAACGCCTTAAGCAACGAACGAAGCAGAAATGGCGTCTTATTAATTTATCAATGAGCGGAGCAAGGTTTAGCGATGTAATCAACAGTCAGCTGCCTTTACTTGAGGATTACCAACTTAAACCCAAATTGATCACAGCAATCATCGGCAGTAACGACATTATGTGGAGAAGAGGCACTTCAGCTATAGCGAAAGATGCTGAGGAACTTATGCGTGTTCTTCCCACAGGTACTTATTTAAGTAGAATTTCACGATCTAATGGACGGGGACGAAGAACCGCAATCGCGGACACCTTTGAGAATCTAGCACCAGCACGTGATATCAAATTATTCAATGCCTGGAACTGGCCCACAGCAGAAGGTATGTGGGCTCAAGATAAGTTCCACCCTAATGACGATGCGCATAGTTATATCGCAGATAATCTCTGGTCTAGTTTACATGCAACTAATTTCATCTAATGATTAAAAATCATTCAGTTTCGGGGACTGTCTTTGCCTTTTAAGATTTCCTCTCTTTTTCTTCCCATCTAACCGACGATTTTTTGCTGAGCGGCTAGGGCGCGTTGGTTTTCGTTTAATTTTTTTTTGAAGGCCTTCCTCTATCCTTTTTTCTAAACGTTCATAAGCTAATTCGCGATTTCGCATTTGTGAACGAGATTCAGTCACGACTATGCGCACGACCGAGCCCAACCGTTCTTCAAGTAGTTTTTTTTCTTGAGCATCAAAAGAACTGGACTGAGCAACTTCCCAAACTAATTCAACACGCGTATTTGATTTATTCGCATGTTGCCCCCCTGGACCGCCAGACATAGAGAATCGAAATGAAAGCTCACTCTCGGGTATTGGAAATTTTCTTTGGCTCATATTTCTAGAATATATTAACTCAATCCTTTAAAGGATCACTTTCAATTTCATTCACTTAGAAAAGTTCTTTTTTCACCCTCTGTTAATCTTTCTTTCACCATGAACCTGTAACATCTCTCTATGCGTATTCTCGTTACTAATGATGATGGAATTGATTCCGTTGGTTTACATGTTCTTGCGCGAGCAATGTTACCTTACGGTGATGTTGTAATCGGCGCTCCTGATACTGAGTACTCTGGGGCTTCATCAAGTTTTGGAGCGCTACACCTAATTCGCCCGGAACTTCATAAAGCTCATATCGATGGAATCGATGAAGCTTGGGCTATAACTGGCCCGCCTGCTTTATGCGTTATGTTTGCAAGGTTAGGAGCATTAGGAGACCCATTTGACCTAGTTGTATCGGGCATAAACCCTGGGGCAAATGTTGGAAGATCTGTTTATCACTCAGGCACTATCGGTGCGTGTCTAACAGCAAGAAATGGGGGCATAAGTGGTTTAGCAGTAAGTCAAGCTGTTGATGAGGGCGGCTACCTAGGGCAAGGTCTAGAAGAAATGCTGCGAAATCAGAAGTGGCATAGCGCTGCGGCCGTAGCTGCTTTAGCTGTTGAAGAGATGTGCATATCACCACCAGATAGCCCCGCTGTTTTAAATCTTAATGTTCCAAATCTTGAGGTTGAAGAAATGAAAGGATGGGTTGCAACTGAAGTAGGTACTGACTTAATTCGCCAAATGACAGAAGTTGATATTGAGCCAAAAGTAGGACATGAAGGCTCCTTCCATCTCAAACTAAAATGGGGAGAGCGCATCCCCCCAACATCAATTGAAACAGATGTTGGCGCAGTAGCAAATGGCTACGTATCTCTCACATGGCTAAGTCGCCTGCAAGCAGGCGAATGCCCAACCAACAGTTCCATTGAAAATAAATTTGATTCAATTTGGGCTATTTGAAGGGCCGCAACGAATTACCTCTTTATCTAGTGCCCACCAGTGCGAAGTGCTATGTTCGTATTGCCTAAGAAATGGGAAGAAATGAAAACTGCGATACTGTACCAATCTTTACGAGGAGGCACTGAGAGGCTTGCTCATTCAATTGCGGAAAATTTCCAAACTAAAGGTTCGTCTGTAGGTACCTACCCTATTACGAATATTGATGCCCAATTTGTCTTGAGCGCCGACCTCATACTTATTGGGACCTGGACCGATGGACTATTCGGTTTAGGTGCTAAACCAGCGCAAATTGGAAAACTTAATACGCTTCCTGACATTGCGCATAGGAAAGTTGCTTTATTCGTTACCTACGAGATAAACGACCAGGGTTCACTTAATGGATTAACCAAATGGGCACAGAACAGAGGTGCGTCAGTTATCGCAGCTAATGGTTTTAAAGTTAGAGGCCCATTTAGAAAAGATATTAAAAACGATATAAGCGACTATGTTGACGAAGCATTAAGTGCATTTGTGTCAACTGAAGTGCCATAAACGCATGATCCACAAGGCCACGACTTCACACGCAGTATTGGTTTATCTTTCTTCCGTTACATGAGTGAGGTTAGAAATTCTCATGATTTAGGGCCAAATGATTTTATTTGGGATTATTTCTGTCGTGGACCAGAGGACACTATGACAGAGAGAGTCCACGCAGCTGAAAAAGCAGGATTTGATGCTATTGGAATTTATCTGGGTGCATGGTCTCAAATGAAAAAAAATCCTATAGAAATAGATACTTTTGAACAAGCTCTTTGTGATAGCAGACTTGCTCTTGCGAATATTGAAACATTACGTGGCTGGGCAAGCCCAAATAAACCTTCAGAACAATGTTTAGCTACAGAATCTACGATTTGGGAAATAGCTGATCGTTTCCACTGCAGATACGTTCAAGTCATCGGAAACTACACAGGAACCCTTGAACAAGCTGCAGAAGGGTTTGCTAGCCTTTGCGATCGAGCTAGTGAACATGGTCTTTTAGTTGGCTTAGAAGCCGTCCCAGAAATGACGAACATAGAAAATTTAGTCACAGCTTCAGAAATAGTAGAACGAGCAGACCGAGAGAACGGTGGCCTATGTTTTGATAGTTGGCATCTAACTCGTTCAACAAATGACATTGAAGATATTTCAAAAATTCCAGAAGGGAAAATCTTCGCTACCCAATGGAACGATGGTCCTGCAGAAAAAGTCTACGATGACTACTACACGGACACATTAGGCACACGAGTCCCCCCTGGCGATGGCCAATTTCTACTTAAAGAGATGTTAGATGCTATTCAAGCTGCTAATTGCATCGCTCCAGTTGGACTTGAAGTACCTTCAACTAGTTTATGGACTGCCCCTATCGATCAGGCTGCTTTGGCTTCAATCACTGGCATGAAGAACATTATGGGGATTCTGTAAGCAACGAGATTCGCAACGAGATAGCTTGCTGAGGATTCTCCGAGTACTGTTTTTGGGCAACTACAGTTTTAACTCGGGGGAAGCATGCCGAAATTACTTGACGATATCGTATTAGCCAAAGGTTCAGAAATAGCCATAGCCGATGAATACGGAAGAACAACTTGGCAAGAGCTCGACAATAGAGTCCGGAGACTTATTAATGGATTGAAAGACTCTGGAATTAAACCGGGCGACACAATAGCAATGATGATGGGCAACCGAAGGGAATGCTTTGAAATCTTTCAAGCTGCTGCTCATCTTGGCGTTACATATGTACCAGTAAACTGGCACTGGGTAGCGGATGAATTGGCATACGTGCTGGAAGACGCCGATGTTAGAGCTTTACTCGTTGGCGATAGATTTACCGAGATCGCTTTAGAGGCACTAACAGATGATCGGGCTAACGGAGTCTCACTCTCGCTTGTCGTAGGTGGAGAATGCGAAGGTTTAACCGATTATGAAGATTTTTTGGCAAGTTCGGCCACAGATGACCTGCCCATAGAGGAACAACTCCTTGGGGGTCCAATGTTTTACACATCTGGAACTACTGGTCGCCCTAAAGGAGTGCGCGGGTCGCTATCTGGAGGGGGTTCTATCCCAACTGAGGTTATGCAACTCATAGGCGCCAGCATGGCAGATTATGTGCCTTCGGGAGGAAGGTCTCTTCTTGTTGGGCCTGTCTACCACTCAGCCCAATGGGCGTTTACATTTATGCCGATGATCAATGGGTCCTCAGTAGTAATGCGCCACAAATTTGACGGGGCAGAAACGGTAAAACTTATTGACTCAGAAGAAATAACGAATATTCACCTCGTGCCCACACAGTTTAAACGAATGCTAGATGCAGACACTGAAACAAAAGATAGCTTCTCTGGAGCTTCTCTTGAATCAGTTTGGCATGGAGCTGCTCCATGCCCAGCATCATGGAAGAGGTCCATGCTGGAGTGGTTTGGACCCAAAGTCCATGAATATTATGGATCAACAGAAGGGGCCTTCATTTCAACAATACACGCCGAAGATTGGATACAGAAAGGCGGTTCTGTGGGGAAACCTCTTGAAACGGTAGAAGTTCTTGTAATTGATGACGATGGACAAAAAATTGAAGACGCGAACGTATCGGGGACCCTCTACTTCAGAAACCTAATGGGAACAGATTTCGAATATCATAAAGCACCAGAAAAAACTGCAGAAGCACACCTTGAACCAGGTGTCTTCACCACCGGAGATATCGGCTATCTGGATGAAGATGGGTATCTGTGGCTGTCAGATAGGAAAATTGACATGATTATTTCTGGCGGAGTAAACATCTACCCTGCTGAGATTGAAGCTGTTATCGCTGAATACGATGGTGTTGCAGATGTTTCGGTAATTGGAGTTCCCAATGAGGAGTTCGGGGAAGATGTCAAAGCAATAATTGAATGTTCAGAGGGATTTACTGGGAATGAAGATTTCAGGCGTGAAATTCTCCTGCTATGCAACAGTAAATTAGCTGGATACAAGAGACCAAAATCAATAGATTTTATTGACCTGCTTCCACGTACAGGAACTGGAAAAATTCTTAAAAGAACATTACGCGAACCTTATTGGGCTGATCACGACAGAAAGATTTAAATGGTTAAAAGATTCAATGAAACCTAACTCGTACGACTATATTCCTGCAAGTTTCTCATCCCAAACAGGCCCTGGGAAAGGCCCGGTAGGACAAATTGCTAATGAAGAGTTGATAAAACACTCTGCTCGACTTGAGAAAAAACTATGGAATGTATCTAGCGGTGTCTGGTGCTTGGTCGGGAATGGATTATCTAATCAAACCTTTATAGAGGGGCCAGAAGGCTTGATTATCATTGATACTGGCGAATGCATTGAGGAAATGGATGAAGCACTGCTCGCAATCAGAAAAGAGACTCAGTCGCCGATTGCAGCAATCATCTATACACATTTTCACTATGTCGGAGGAACCAAAGCAATCTTTACGAGTGAACAGAGAACCAATATTCCTATTTGGGGTCACAAGCGAATAGCGATAAATCGAAGAAGTTACGGAACTGAATTAAGCGCAGTTGCCTCAAGGGGCTTAATACACCAATTTGGTATCGCACTTCCTGACTCTGGAAGTGACGCCGTCATCAATGTAGGACTTGGTAAGTCATACCGAAACCCTGATCATGCTCCATTTACTCCAGGGTTTGTCGAGCCAAATCAAACATTCGCTGAAGCAACTATTGCTGAAATCGCTGGATTAAAAGTTGAGATGATACCTGCACCATCCGACGCTGACGACTCGATAACGATTTGGTTTCCTGAGTTAGGAGTCTGCGTAAACAATTTAGTTTGGCCCGTACTATTTAATGTTTTTGCAATAAGAGGTGAAGAGTACAGAGACCCTCGCGTCCTATTGACAGGCATTGATTATATTATTTCTCTTCGTCCGGAAATAGTGATTGGAACTCATGGTCCGCCGATAATAGGAACTGAATATGCTACAACCGAAATGATAAGATACCGTGACCGGATCCAATTCCTTTGGGATCAAACAGTTCGTGGAATAAACAGAGGAATGAACCTTGAAAAGTTAACTCAATTTGTTCAATTGCCAGGGTCAGATTATGACTCCTACCTGACAAGGCAGTTTTATGGCCTAGCAGAACACCATGTGCGCCAAATTCACAGTGGACTACGAGGTTGGTTTGACGGCGACCCAGCGAAATTATTCCCAGACGATCCGTCAAAGCGGGCAGGGAAATTCATAAAAGGTTTTGGAGGAGTCAAAAGAAGTCAAGAAATTGCCGACGAAGCATACGCTAACGGAGACTTTCGATGGGCCATTGAACTATCGTGTGTGCTAATTGAGTATCACCTTCACTCCGAGAGTAATAGCGTTGGAGAAATTGAAAGAGACTCCAAACTATTAGCAAATTGCCTACGCGCTATCGCCCAGCGGACAACAGCGGCGAATATCCGCAATTGGTGCTTGACATATGCACTTGAGCTTGAGGGATCTTTAGATCTTGAACGGCACCGCATTCATAGGTTCTCTCGTTCTGTTGTGATAGCAAACCCGCCTTCTTCAACTGTTCATGCATTAAAAGTCCTCTTAGACCCAAGTAGGGTAACTGAGTATGAAGAAGAACTCAGATGGGAGTTTGATAGTGGTGAAACAACAGGATTACTGATAAGGAACCAGGTAGCTGTTCCCACCGATGGAAAGAACTCTAGACTCTCAATATGTTTATCAATCGAAACTTGGGCAAATTTACTCACTGGTTCGCTGACGCTTTCAGATTGCTTATCCTCAGAAATGATTACAACTAAAAACACGATTGGGCAAATAACTGAATTTTTCTCACACTTTGACCTAGCTCCTTTAACACAATGAAACATTTACCTTTCCCTTCCTCAAAATTCAAAGGAAAAATAGGGCGTTTAATCGAAGATTCCGTTGCAGTGCCGCTCGAGAAGCCTCAACCTCCAGATGGTGCCCCTAATGTTCTTTTAATTATGCTTGATGATGTCGGATTTGGGAGTGCCACCACCTTTGGAGGCCCCGTTGACATGCCAGCTGTATCAGAAATAGCTGAAGAAGGAATTTCATATAATCAGTTTCATACGACAGCCCTATGCTCACCCACGCGAGCTGCTTTACTAACAGGACGCAATCACCATTCTGTGCACATGGGAGGAATCGCAGAAGTTGCAAATAGTTTTCCTGGATATGACAGTGTCATTCCCGCTGAGTCTGCAACTATTGCAAAAATATTGAAGGAGCACGGCTACTCGACGAGTTGCTTTGGCAAATGGCACATTACTCCAAGATGGGAACAGGGGCCTACTGGGCCTTTTGATAGATGGCCCACGGGGATGGGATTTGATAGATTTTATGGAATCATGGGAGGTGAAGCTTCTCAGTGGGAACCAGCGGCATACGATCAAACAACTCCGATTCAGCCACACATTGGTAAGGATGACTATCACCTGAGCGAAGATTTAGCTAACCAAGCTATTACCTGGATCCAACAGCAACAAACCTCCACTCCAGATTCACCATTCTTTTGTTATTTCGCTCCCCCAGCAGTACACGCCCCACATCAAGTTCCAAAGGAATGGATAGATAAATATTCCGGAGCTTTTGACGACGGCTGGGACGATCTTCGAGAGAATATTTTCAAAAGACAATTAGATCTTGGAGTAATCCCTAAAGGAACTCAGCTCACACCTCGTCCAGATCAAATTCCTAGCTGGGATTCTTATCCGGATCGCTACAAACCAGTTGCTTCTAGATTGATGGAAGTTTTTGCGGGGTTCCTCGCTCATACTGATGCACAAATAAAAAAAGTTCTTGATTGCATCAAGGACACCGGATGTAATGATAATACTCTAGTGATTTACATTACCGGTGATAACGGAGCATCGGCTGAGGGAACGGTTCATGGCGCATGGTCGGCACCTTCATTCCAAAATGGTGTTCACGAAGACCCTGAATGGCTCCTTGAGCACATTGATGATTTTGGAACAAACAAATGCGAAAATCATTTCAATGTTGGTTGGGCATGGGCGCTGGACTCGCCTTTCCAATGGATGAAGCAGGTCGCTTCTCACTTTGGAGGAACCAGAAACGCAATGGTAATGAAATGGCCCGACAAAATTACAGAAGTTAATACTCTTAGAGATCAATTCCACCATGTCATCGATATCGCGCCAACAATTCTCCGCGCAGCAGGACTAGATTGGCCTAAAACAGTCAATGGAGTAGAGCAAATGCCAGTTGATGGAGTTTCGATGGAATACTCCTTCAATGACTCTCAAGCCCCTAGCGAACGCATAACTCAATACTTTGAAATCTTTGGGAACAGGGCAATCTACCATAAAGGCTGGATTGCTTCCTGTTTCCACGGAAGAGTGCCTTGGATTCGACTAAAGGGCTATGAATTTGGAGGTGATCAAGAGAAATGGGAACTTTACAACATCAACGAAGACTTTTCGCAAAACAAAGACTTAAGTGACTTATACCCAGAAAAATTGGTCGAGTTGCAGAGGTTATTTGAGAAAGAGGCATCCAAACATAACGTCTACCCACTACGAGACACTAGTTTGAGGCTTTCAGGAAATTTTAGTGTTCCCTCAGCACTTGGCAAAAGAAAAAAAATGACCTACACAACTGCTCATGTGAGAATTCCAGAGAGCGCAGTTATTAATCTAAAGAACGCATCCCACAAAATATCTTCACACATTACTGTCCCCTCGGGAGGTGCGCAAGGCGTGATTGCATGCCAAGGCGGAAACATGTCTGGATGGACTCTGTACCTGGATGAGGAAGGTAAAGCCACGTATCATTACAACTGTTTCGGACAGTACCTTACGACGATAAGTGCCAAGTACCCTCTTGATAAGGGTATTCATGAAATACTAGTCGATTATGAACATGACGGCGGATTTGGAAGTGGCGGTTTGGCTACTCTTTATATCAATGGTGAACCAGCTGGTTCTGAGCGTATAGCTAGAACCGTACCCATAATATTTTCGATGAGCGGAGAGACTTTCGATGTGGGTATAGATACAGGAGCACCGGTTGGCCCGTATCCTCATGAATACCCCTTTACTGGGAAAGTCCATGAAGTAGTTCTTGAACGCATCGGCAGACGCGATATGAAAACGAAGAAGCAGATGAAAGATGGGCTCAAAGAGTCTGGGTTACGTTCTCAATAAGAAATAGTATGTGAACCTTAAGAAGACAAATTAATGTTCATCGGGCATAATGTTAAGGGTTCAGATTTTAAGGAGACTAATGGCTAATCAGGTAGCAATTGAAGAAGGTTTATTTACTTGGCCTTCAGATGATCCGAGGCTTATTGGTTCTCAATGCCAAGACTGCGGAGCGGTTATCTTTCCTATGCAGTCAGGCTGCCCAAGATGCGCCTCAGACAATACAGAGCCTAGAGAATTAGGGACTCGAGGTAAATTATGGACGTGGACTGTTCAGGGTTACCCACCAAAATCGCCACCGTATGCGGGTGACATAGAGAATTTTGAACCTTTCGGCGTTGGTTATGTTGAGATCCACGACGAAGTCAAAGTCGAGACTAGGTTAACTATTGCTGATATAGACGCTTTGACTATTGGCATGGAAATGGAACTGGAATTTATACCGGCCTATATAGATGATGACGGAAATGAAGTAATTACATTTGCGTTTTCACCAGTAGACGAAAAGAAAGGAAACTAATCATGAGCAAACCAGAAGTAGCGATTGTTGGAATAGGGATCCACCCATTTGGACGAACTCCAGATCGGACCGGACAAGAACAAGGCGTATACGCTGTTCGTAAAGCTTTGAAGGATGCAGGTGTTGAATGGTCGGATGTCCAATTTGCATTTGGAGGAAGCCAAGCAGCTGGGGCTGCAGACACAATGGTATCCAAGTTGGGACTTACAGGCTTACAGTTCATTAATGTTGCAAATGGATGTGCGACTGGCGGATCAGCCTTATTCTCCGCATACAACACAATTGCTTCAGGAGCCTTTGAATTAGGTCTAGCAGTAGGTTACGACAAGCATGAACGGGGCGCTTTTAGAGTAAATACCCGTTCTTCCGGTCTCGGAGATTGGTATGGAAAACAGGGATTAGCTTTGACTACACAATTCTTTGGAATGAAGATTAACCGTTATATGCAAAATCATGGCATAAGTCATAACACTCTTGCCAAGGTTTCTGCTAAAGCGTTTCGCAATGCTGAACATAATCCAAATGCGTGGCGTCGTCAGCCAATAAGCGAAGAACAAATACTTGAATCTGACATGTTAAGTTATCCATTAACAAAATTTATGTTCTGCTCACCGGCTGAAGGAGGAGTAGCACTCTTACTTGCTAGAGCAGATCAAGCACATAAATATACAGATACGCCTGTTTACCTAAATGCTGCTGTGGTTAGAAGTAGGCGTTGGGGATCATTTGAAGTAATGGCTCCTTGGCTAGCACTTGAAGATGGTGATGGACCGACAGTTGATACTTCTAAAGCTGCTTTTGAGATGGCAGGTATTGGTCCGGATGATATTGATGTAGCCCAGCTACAAGACACTGAAGCTGGTGCGGAGATTATGCACATGGCTGAGAACGGATTTTGTGACCATGGGGACCAAGAACGAATGCTACAACAAGGAGAAACAGAAATTGGCGGTCGTTTCCCTGTCAACACTGATGGTGGCTGTTTGGCAAATGGTGAGCCGGTTGGTGCCTCTGGATTAAGGCAAGTTTACGAGAACGTGCTTCAACTTCGAGGTGCTGCTGGTAAGCGTCAAGTTCCCAATGACCCTAAAGTTGCTTACACGCATGTATATGGTGCCCCAGGGATTAGTGGAGTCACGATTCTAAGTAAGTAGTGGCCTATTGCTGCCAACTAATCTTCAGGGTTTTCCTACCCCATAAGAAAGGTGGGCTTATGCGCTCGGCTGGTTCGTCAAGGTTGAAATCGTCGATACGTTCAAGAAGTGTTTTTACTGCTAGCTGGCCTACGAGCCTAGCTAGGTGCGCTCCTAAGCAAAAATGGGGGCCCCACCCAAAAGACAAATGTCTTTTGGACTCAAGGAGTGGTCTTTCTATTCTAAAAACATCTGGGTCTGAGAATACTGTTTCATCACGATTTGCCGAAGCATAAAGAATCATTACTTTAGAATCCATTGGAATTTCCACTTCATGATACTTAACTGAAAGTTTATTGGTTTTGCATAACCCAAGCACTGGAGGATCAAAACGTAAACTTTCTTCAATTGCATTTGGGATCAAACTCATGTCAGACCGAAGTAACGCCATTTCTTTAGGATTTAGAAGTAGACGCCATAAAGCATTTGTAATTAAAGAGGTTGTTGTTTCATGACCCGCGACAAGTAATTGCCCGATCATGCTAGCTACCTCTTCATCTGGCATGTACTCACCATCTTCAAGAGGGTGACAAGATAAATGACTTATTAAACCCTCTGGCACAATCGTTCCAATAGGATCTTGGCCATCTATCAGAGGCGAAGATTTAACTGCTTCACGTCGTTTACGAACCTGTCCAGTAGTGTACGCAACAAGTTCTTTTCGTGCTTTTTTTGACCTGCTAGGGTAAGTCATTCCAAGTGTCAGTTCATCAGCCCAAGTTTTAAAATCTCCAGCGTCCTCGTCGCTTATTCCCATCAACTCCGTAAAGGCTTTCACCGGTAGAGGCAACGCGTATTCATCATGCAATTCAACCTTTCCAAGTTCATAGAAACTGTCAATTAGTTCGTGAGCGAGGTTCTGAATGGCTTTTTCTGATTTAGCAATTGTGCGCGGGAGGAATTCGCTTCTAAGGAATTTGCGACGTATCTGATGTTCTGGAGGGTCGTATCTTTGCAAGTCTCCAATATTTTTATCATATGAAATTCCGGGGCCGTACTGATTTGACCATATTTCCTGATCTAATAAAACAGATTGAACATCTGCGTAACGGGAAAATGAATAAATTGGGTTCTCCAAACCTTCATGGTAATGAACGGGGCACATCTCCCGAAGGTCAGAATAAGCTGGAATCGGGTCCTCAATAATCTCTGGTCCAACTGGGTCGTAATTAAGATAATCCATAAAATTCCATCTGATTCAAGTAGATTTCCATTCGAATTTACCACCCATACCAAATGCTTTAAGCACGATAGCCTTTGTCGGTGTTATAGAAATGAAACCAGTTGTGGGCGAATTCTCTGGACCGCCTGGTGCGAAATCATTTAAATCGTAATCAAAAACATCTTGCCATAACCTAATTTTGGTAGGAATATCAGAAACTAATTTTGCTGTACCCCAGATGATAAGACTGTCAAAATTTGTCTCAGGGCTAACTTGCCAATGGCAAGCAACTTTAGGTGAGGATGCGATGTTTTTTGCTTTTACAGATCCTATTCCTACCATGGTCCATAAAATCTGATCTTCCCAACAAGGATGAACAGGAGTTACGTAAGGTGTCCCCGAGGGGCTAACAGTAGCCAGATGAACCCATTCTCCAAGGAGTTTTGAAGTATCGATAATTTCCTCTAGTTCCATGCTCAGACAATAGCGATAATTTAACAACTTTTCTAAAAGGTCTAACCCTTTATTACAAAACTGCCATCACTTTGGAAAGATATATTTGTCCCGACGAATTCTTCCTCCATCATTGAATCCATTAAGGAGATTTCGGAAGTAGAGGATAAGGCTCGGCGGCCATCGTCCATTATTGCCGTAACTAAAGCTACCTGAGGGCCTTCCCTATCATGGACGACGGTGTAAGCCTCTATAACAGATGCACCTACAGGATTTTCATCAACTGCCCTTGTGGGATACGCATCGATAGCTTTTTGCATGTTTTCTCGACGAAAATCTGTTTTAGGTGGCTCATTTTTATAAACAGCACAAGCGTGTTTCGTTGCATAACCCCCATTTGCATGAACAAAGCCAGCTTTGCCTGAACTCCTAACCGCATCTACGGTGCTAGCTATTGCATGTATAACATAGCTGTTCATTGGGCCACCAAAAAATGACAACCCACCCGTTGTTGTTACTTCACGTGCAGGAGATACCCCTAATTCATTCATCGTTATTTGAACAACAGATGGGAAACACGAATAAAGATCCATAGGACCTACTTCATCAATCGAAATTTCTGCTAGTTCAAGACAACGGTTCCCAGTCAGACGTATTGCTGGAGACTGGTGAAAATTTTGGCGTTCAGAAAAAAAATAAGATGCGTTACCGTCTGTCGCTGCATGAGGGAAAACCCACTGATCTGGATTAATACCCAATGCTTTCGCTTTCCCAACCGAACAAATAATGATCGCCCCGCCAAAGTCAACAAAGGAGTTCGCATTCATTGCTTTCGTATATGGATAACCCACCATTCTGTTGTCGGGGTTTTCATGCATTATTTCTTCAGCCGACATGGGCGTGCGAACCCAAGCATACGGATTTTGAACAGCTACCCTATTCAGTCCCGCCCACAAGTTCGAGATTCGCTGACGGTGCTGATCGTGCGTTTCGTTCCTATCTGCTCGAATAGTTGATTCGAACAAAGCGTAAACCTGAGTAGGAACCACAAAACCTTTATCACGTTCGTGTTGGGAAGACATAGAAACATTTTCGCCAAACCTTTCTGCAGGCTTTAATTCTGTTCCAGTTTTGTTGAGGTCACGACCGGTTTTTTTTAATTTGTTTTTACTATAAACAGCTTCGCCCCCTACAACTACGGCAACGTCCATCTCCCCTGCAGCTATTCTTTGGCAGCAGTCACTTACTGATGCTTGCGGCATATTCCCACCCATAGCAGTCAAGAAAGTCTTCGCTTCGAGAGAACCTACGGAGTCAGAGATCAATCGCCCGGGATCTGGGTAACTCCACATCCCTCCGATCACGAGCATCCGATCAATAGACCTCAACAATTCTGAGCAGTTTGCGTCATCTGCAGCTGCTCGCAGTGCTTGTTCCATAAGTAAATACTGCTCATTTGCTTTAGAAACATCGCTTAATTGCTGCTTATACTGCCCAACACCAACAATGACGGGAGCCCGGTCGTGAAATGCCATACTATCCAACTAAGTCGTGAACAAAATGAACTAAGTCCATCCCACCAGAGATAAGCATGGTGTCTATTACCGACTCTTCCCACATTGATAGCTCATCTTTTATTTTCGCCGGAGGTCCGATTAGAGATATAGCTTCAACCATCTCTGTTGGCACCGAAGCAATAGCATCTTTCTTATTTCCTGATAAGTACAATTCCTGGATTTTCTCACATTCTTGTTCGTAACCCATTCGAGCAAAAACGTCATAGTGGAAATTCTGACCTTTAGCCCCCATTCCGCCTGCATACAAAGCAATCATGGGCCTAAGCAAATCAGCGCATTGGTCAACATCTTCTCCGGGAATGACCGTAACTGTGCACGCAACTTCAAAGTCACCCCATCCATGACGACCTGCAGCGTCAAATCCAGATTGCAATGCATTCTTATAGAAATCATTATCCTTAGGTGCAAAAAACAAAGGAAGCCAACCGTCACATATCTCGGCCGATAACGCAACATTTTTAGGGCCTTCAGCCGCTAAATAAATCGGAATCTCATTCCGAAGAGGGTGAACTGTTGATTTAAGAGGTTTCCCAAGCCCTGTGCCTTCAGGGAATGGCATCGCATAATGACGTCCGGAGAATTCAACAGGTTCTTTTCTTGCAACGATTGATCGAACTATTTCAACGAACTCTCGAGTTCGCTCTAAAGGCCGCGGATAAGGTTGACCGTACCAGCCCTCAACGACCTGCGGACCAGAAGCTCCTATACCTAGGATAAATCTTCCACCGCTTAGATGGTCCATCGTTATCGCAGCCATAGCTGTCGCAGCTGGCGTTCTAGCGGACATTTGCATGATTGCGGTTCCAAGCTTTACATTTTTGGTGCTTGCACCCCACCATGCCAGTGGACTAAGTGCGTCAGAACCATATGCTTCCGCAGTCCATATATGTTCAAATCCAAGCTTGTCGCATTCAGCAACAACCTTTTCTACACCCTCTGGTGGCCCTGCACTCCAGTAGCCAGTGTTGTAACCAAGTTTCATACCTACCTCCTAATTCCCAATAGCAAATATACCTTTGACAATTGATCTTAAAGCTTTCTTAGACTATCAAGGTCCACGATAGGTAAAACAATTAATCACCACCAAACTACAATTCTGAGGAGAACTTATGGCTGCTAATGATCACCCATATTCTGAAATTGCTATGCTCGTTCACAAATATGCCGACGCTGTTGTGCATCGAAATGGCGAGCAATGGTCTTCGACTTGGCATGAAGATGCGGTGTGGGACCTTGGCGGTGGAAGGCTTGTAGAAGGTTTAGACGCAATAAAAAACCTCTGGTACGGGGCTATGAAGGGTTTTGAAGCAACAGTACAAACTGTTCTTAATGGTGGAGTTGACGTTGACTCCTCTGGAGACACTGCCACTGGAAGATGGTATATACAAGAGCAAGTTGTTCGCTCAAACGGAGATCGAGGAATCCTGCTTGCCCATTATGATGACCAATACATTAAAACTACTGAAGGCTGGAAATTTAGCCGCAGATTCCTCCAACCTCACTATTCAGGTCCGCATGATTTATCTAGTGAATTTCAATGTTCTGCTGATAGATTACGCGAACGCAATGTAGAAGGAGTAGACGTATGAAAGTAGATGGTGGACTAGGAATGGGAGCTTCTACAAAAATTGCAGATATTGCCTCCGAAGCGAAATCACAAGAAGAACGAGGCTACGACGGTATATGGACAGCAGAAACAAGTCACGACCCATTCCTACCGTTGGCTATAGCTGCAGAACATACTGAAAACCTTGAACTTGGCACGTCAATAGCTGTGGCATTTGCACGGAATCCGATGATTCTTGCAAACATTGGTTGGGATCTTCAAGCTATGAGTGGGGGAAGGTTTAATCTTGGGCTAGGAAGCCAAATCAAACCTCACATAACTAAACGGTTTAGTATGGAATGGTCTAAGCCTGCAGCTCGTATGCGAGAAATGATTGCAGCTATGCGGTGCATTTGGGACTCTTGGCTAACCGATTCAAAACTTAACTTCCGCGGTGACTTCTATACCCACACGCTAATGACGCCATTTTTTGCTCCTAATAAAGCAGAATTAGAAGGTTTTGGGCCACCGAAAATTTACTTAGCTGCTGTTGGCGAATTAATGACACAAGTTGCTGGAGAAGTATGTGACGGAATTATTTGTCATGGTTTCACTACAGAGAAGTACTTACGTGAAGTTACTATTCCGAACATTGCCAAAGGGAGAGAAAAGGCTGGTAAGTCTTTAGACGACTTCTCAATCTCAGGGCCTTTCTTCGTGGTAACAGGCCAGAATGAAGATGAGATGAACCAGGCACAGGCTGCGACAAAGCAACAAATTGCTTTCTACGGCTCAACTCCTGCCTACAGAGGCGTTCTAGAATTACATGGTTGGGGAGGGTTGCAAGAAGAACTAAACCAACTTTCGAAACAAGGTGACTGGGTAAAAATGGGATCGCTTATTGATGATGAGATCCTAAACACCTTTGCTGTAGTTGGGGAGCCTGACAAGATCGCACCTGAGCTTGATCGCAGATACGGGGATGTGATTGATAGGTTAAGTTTCTATGCTCCAGGCCAGTCTGAGCCTGAACAATGGCGTCAAGTTATGGAAGATTTAAAATCTATCTAACGTAGAATTTCTGAAATAGGTAGTTATGATCCCATCGACTGTTACAGAAGTTTCGACAGATTGGCTCAATGAAGTACTTCCTGACGAATTTGGAAAGATTACAGAATTTACTTGGTCCGATCTAGGTAAAGGAGTAGGCATCCTTGGGGAAGTGAGTCGAATCAACCTAACGTACAGACTTGGTGAAACGGGTCCAGAAACACTAATAGCCAAATTCCAATCACATGCAAAAGAAAACGTCTTATTGTGCCAAACAATGGGTTACTACCAACGCGAAGTTAATTTCTATAAAGCCGTGGGGGAAACCTTTCCTGTTTCTAAACCTAAATATTATTTCGCTGATATTGATGAAACCGGAACACCGTTCACCCTTCTAGTTGAAGAGATCCAAGACGCAATATTGCTCGACCAAATCCTTGGAGCAAGTATTGAAAAAACTGCATCGGTTTTTACATTATTAGCAGAATTGCATGCACATTATTGGGAAACTAAAGAGTTATATAATCTAAACTGGCTACCCCCAATGAATAACAATATGTATAAAAAGTCACAGAAGCTAGCTTCTAACCTTTTGCAAAACTTCAAGGACAGAAGAGCTTCAGAAGTTGATAGTTCAATCCTTAAAGCAATCGAAGAATTTATACCTCGATATCCAGATTTTTTAGATTGGGCCGTTAACCAAGGAAATCAGACGTTTATTCATAATGATGCCCGTTGCGAAAATTATCTATTTAGCGCTGATGGATCTGTAACGATGATAGATTTTCAATATTGCACACGATTTTGGGGCGCATGGGATATCTCCAACTGGTTAAGTGCTTCTCTAGAAGTTGAGGATCGAAGGGAATACGGTTTGGAACTCGTAAATCATTACCATAATGAACTAATTACAAATGGTGTGAAAGGATACACGATTGATGAGTGCTGGAAAGATTTAAAAGCCAGTCTCGTCGTGCAAACATACAATCAAATCATAGATAGTGATCTTGACTATTCTAATGAACGGGGAAACCAGCTATTAGATGAATGTGTTACGCGAACATTTACAGCAGCAAGCGACTATAAGATTGACTCATTTCTGAAAGAGTTGGATTTCTAATGACGAAAATCATACTAACCAACGATGATGGAGTCTTCTCCCCTGGTCTGCACGCTCTTGCAGTTGCTCTTGATAAAGCAGGTTATGAAATTATTGTAGCTGCACCTTCAAGTGAAAGATCTGGCTGGGGCGCAGGAGTGGGAACGCTAGATAATGGTGTTGAGTTTGAAATTCAACAGTACATAATCCCTGATGCACCCCATATCAAAGCATGGGGCATTGACGGACCTCCCGCATTTTGTGTTCTCACTGCAATGCTAGGAACATTTGGTGAGCCGCCAGAACTTGTTATCTCTGGAAGTAACGACGGGGCAAATTGCGGTCGCGGCATTCTCCATTCTGGGACTATTGGGGCAGCTATGATTGCACAAAACTTTGGCATCTCTGCAATTGCTATAAGTCAAAGAAGATCAAATAGCCCAATGCTGTGGGAAACAAGTGGGGCAGTTGCTGTTGCTGCTTCAGAATGGATACTTGGAGCGCCTCGTAAAACAGTTATCAATATAAATGTTCCGAATAAGCCGATTAAGGAGATCCGAGGAGTTCAAAGAGGAAGAATTGCTGCATTTGGGACAACTAAGACTTCTCTTAAAGGTGAGGTGCCTGGGAAAGTAAAGATTGTTGTCACAGATCGCGACGTTGAATTAAAGCCTGATACAGATACCGCTCTCGTTGACGGGGGTTTCGTGACAATAACGAGTCTAGTAGGTTTCCGGTCGGAGACTAAAGCTAGCGATGGTGCTCCTGAAGCGATTCAAGCACTTTTAGGGTAATTAAAGAAACTAGAGAAAATTTATGAAACGAACCATATTTACTGATGAACACCAATTATTTAGAGAGGGCTTTCAACAATTTGTCCAGAAAGAAATGGTGCCAAATAATGACCGATGGGAAGCAGAGGGAATTATCAGCCGAGAGATTTTCGAAAAAGCTGGAGAAAATGGTTTTCTAGGAATTGACCTTCCAGAAGAATACGGTGGAAGTGGCGTCAAGGATTACCGCTTTAATCAAATAATGGGGGAAGAATTTGACCTCGCTGGAGTGGCTGCAGCTGGTTCTGGCCTTGGACTTCATAATGATATTTGTATTCCATATTTTAAGGAGTACTGCAACGACGATCAAAAAAAACGGTGGATGCCTGGCTTAACGGATGGGTCGCTTATAACTGCAATTGCTATGAGCGAACCTGGAACCGGTTCTGACTTAGCCTCTATTACAACAACAGCGGTCAAAGACGGCGAAACCTACATTCTGAATGGCGCTAAAACATTTATCTCAAATGGAATTAATAGTGATTTGGTTATTGTTGCTGCGAAAACAGACCTACAAGCTGGCCATCGGGGAATCTCTCTACTGATAGTTGAGCGGGAAATGCAAGGGTTCGAACGCGGTCGTAACCTCGAAAAAATAGGTAGACATAGCCAAGACACGGCTGAGCTTTTCTTTACAGATGTTCGGGTCCCCATAACCAATCTATTAGGAGAAGAAAACAAGGGCTTCTACTACATGATGTTCAATCTTGCTCAAGAGCGGCTGAATATTGCTGTTTCTGCCGTAGCAGGAACACAATATGCTTTCAATCTAACCCTTGATTACGTCAAAGAAAGGCAGGCATTCGGCCAGCCAATTGGAAAATTTCAAAACACTAGATTCAAAATGGCTGAGATTGCTACAGAGCTAGAATTTGCATGGGCTTTTATCGATAAATGTTCAATGGCCCTAAACGATGGAGAATTAACTGCCGAGGAAGCAGCTATGGCTAAATGGTGGACTACAGAGCTTCAAAAGAGAGCAATTGACGAGTGTCTTCAATTCCATGGCGGATACGGATACATGGACGAATACCCAATTTCACGCCTTTGGCGCGATGGACGTGTGCAAAGTATTTATGGAGGCACTACCGAAATTATGAAAGAAATTATTGGCAGAAATTTAGGACTCTAATCACTCTGTGAAAAATCCACCATCAGGATGAAGAATCTCGCCAGTGAAATAACTAGATTCATCGCTACAAAGGAATAACGCCGCATTCGCTATTTCAATTGGTTCTCCTCTTCGACCTAAAGGAATCATTTCATTAAAAGCATCCGTTTCACTTTCATCCATAAGATCAATAATCGCTGTCATATGGGTGCTAATAAAGCCAGGACCGATGCAGTTAACACGTATACCAACTGGCCCAAGCATACGAGCTGCTTTCTTAGTAAGCATCCAAACACCTGCTTTTGAAACGGTATAAGCGACTGGACCTGCATCAGGATGCTTTGCTGCGATACTCGCAACTGTAACTATTGTCCCTTGCGTCCCACTTTCAAGCATTTTTGCGGCACAAGACTGCATAGCTAAAAGAGTACCTTTCAGATTTACATTCAGAACCTTATCAAACGAGACCGGGTCACTTTCAACAAACTCCCAACCTGGTCTCTCTAAATAGTCAACTCGGTTAGTCACAATATTCTTGATATCTGGTTCAATATCTCCTGAAACATAATTTGCATGACTTATACCCGCAGCAGTTACAAGACAATCAAGACCTCCGAAAGCTTCAATAGCAAGATTCGACATTGCATCTATCTCGGCTCCGCTCGTAACATCAACAGAGATTGCTTTAGCGCTTCCTCCAGCGCCATTAATTATTTCAGTAGTTTCTTGAGCTTTATCCTCTTGAATATCAGCAACAATAATTGCTGCTCCTTCCTCTGCGAAACGAATAGCTGTTGCTCTACCAATTCCATTTCCTGCCCCTGTAATTACAGCTACTTTCTCATTTAGTCGACCTGTCATTTTTCACCCCTATTTGCAATAAGACCATTACACCAAAATTAGAAGCTTGCAACAAAATACTTCCTGTTTGCCTTATTGATAGAAATTCATATTGTCACGAATGTAAGCCAACAACCATTCGGGCTAACGTCTAAATATGGAAGAAAAGAAAATTATTACGATTCTTGAACCTAACGATGAATTCACTCATGAGCCTGACCCCGTTGAAAATTATAACGAGTCAATGTACTTCAACACATTCGACATGAAACAAGAAATAGGCGGATGGTTTCGACTGGGCAATAGAGTAAATGAAGGTTACGCAGAAATGTCAGTTTGCTTGTACCTCCCCAACGGACAAGTCGGATTTATGTTTGGAAGGCCAAAAATCTCATCAAATCTTGAAATGAATGCTGGGGGTTTACAAATTCAAGTGATGAAACCTTTTCATGAACTAAAGCTAAATTACGAAGGGAAAGTTTGCCTCTTAAGCGACCCAAAGCAGATGGCTGATCCTAGAACTGCATTTAAAGAAAACCCGATTCTTGATTGTTCTGTAAGTTTGCAATGGGACGGAATGTCACCGATGTTCGGAGGCAAACCCGCATATGCCGACGGCAGCGAACTCCTCCAAGACAATGCGATGAGTTTCGCGAAAGCCCATTACGAACAACACGGTAAAATGACCGGCAGCTTTTCGATAGGAACGACTGAATATTTAATTGAAGGTTTGGGACTTCGCGATAAATCATGGGGGGCTCGTTATTGGCAATCGATCAATTGGTACCGTTGGCTGCCGATGGTTTTTTCAGAAGATTTTGCCATGATGCTTTCGGTGATTTCTCGCGATTCCAATAGTACAAGAGTTAAAACTTCAGGAATGGTACTAGAGGGGAATGAATACAATTTGATTACCGAATGCCATGTTGAGTCAAATTGGGATTCAAATGGATACCAGACGGGAATGGAGTGCTGGGCAAAAACCGCGAGTGGAAAAGAATATGAGATTACTGGCGAAGTAATCTCACTCATACCATTACGAAATCGTCGTGAAACCCCCGAAGGAGAAGTTCTGCAGACACGTATTACTGAAGCTATGACTCGGTTCACATGCAACGGACAGGTAGGAATGGGCATGAGTGAGTACTTAGACCAGATTAGAAATGGCCAACCAGCAGGAATCGTAATCAATGAGTGAGAATGCTCATACTCTTGAGAGACAAATAGCTGAACTTCTGCAAACTAAACTTGGAGAAATAGTTGTTATGCGCCTTATTCGTTTATCTGGAGGTGCAAACCGTGAAACTTGGAGTTTCGAAGCAATTGAACCGTCCAAGAAAAAACATTCCCTAATCCTTCAAATGGACAGGCCTGGGATGGAGAGATTAGAAGGCACCTGTGCTCGCGAAGCCCAAATCCTAACTATCGCTGGAGAAAACGGTGTTCCTGTCCCAAAAGTTGTCCTTTCTGGTAATTCTGAAAGCTTTAACGGGCGGAGTTTTAGTATTACAGAAAAAATTGAAGGAGAAACTATCGCTAGAAAAATTCTACGCGATAAAACCTGGGACCTAGCAAGAGAAAATTTCATCTCAGACTCAGCTAAAGCTCTTGCTGCAATCCATCGACTAGAAGAAAGCCATTTCCCAAAAGTTCACCTCGAAACAACGTCTAACCCGCTTAACAGTTTGGAAGCAATTTACGACGCACTTGATGATCCACACCCAACATTTGAGTTAGCGTTCCGTTGGCTTAAAAAAAATCGGCCTAAACCAACCGGAATTTCATTTGTCCATGGTGATTACCGACTTGGAAATCTTCTCTTTAGCGACAATGGACTTAAAGCAGTGCTCGATTGGGAAATCGCTCATTTCGGTGACCCATGCGAAGATTTAGGTTGGATGTGTGTGAGAGCATGGAGGTTTGGTGGCGACGGTTCAGTAGCTGGGATATCAGACTACGAAACGCTTTTGGAAAGTTACCGAAGAGAAAGTGGCCGAACAATCTCAATTGCAACTCTAAAATGGTGGGAAATCTTCGGAACACTTCGGTGGGGCGTTATTTGTCTGCAAATGGGCGGTGATTTTAGAACTGAACGAACGAGATCATTAGAAATAGCTGCGATCGGAAGACGAGTGGCAGAAAACGAATACGATTTACTTATTGCTCTAGAGGAACAAGGGATATGAAAGAACTTGATCTGTCTGATTGGGCTCTTCCGCCACGAACGAATCTACCGTATGATTCCCCATCCGCTGAAGAATTAATACTAGCTGTTCAAGAATACCTTACAGAAGAAGTGATACTAGAAAGTTCGGGTGCGCAAAAGTGGAAACTGCGTATTGCGGTAAATACTTTATCCATAGCTTTGAGAGAACTTTCTGAAAGAGACCATGATGAAGAAACTTACGAGCGAATAATGAAAGAACTCAACGTCACAGATGATAAGGACTTATCCCTGAAGATTAAAAGTGGGCAATTTGATGACAAAATATCAAATCTTCATAAGAAGCTGGCTGAAATTGTTGAACGAAAACTCAAAGTTTCCAACCCGAGGCATTTCCTATCAGATTCCGACGAAACCTGAAGGTCATAGCTCTTTGCATGGATGGATTCGTGGATGAGGTCTATACAATTATGTTTGGGGAAAGCTAGAAGGCAAATATGTCAGAAATCGCTGTAATAGGTGCAGGGTATGTGGGATTGACGACTGGAACATGTTTATCCAAACTCGGCCATAACGTTACTATCGTGGACATTGAGCATTCACGTATCGAAAGTTTAAGAGAAGGAATTGTACCTTTTGTTGAACCATCCCTCGAAGAGTTGGTAGGTGCAGGGATCAAGTCCGGAAAATTAAAATTCGTTCATGGGTCAGAGAAAGCCTGCAAAGATGCAGATTTTATTTTCGTATGTTTACCTACCCCATCTAGCCAAGATGGCAGCACAGATCTCTCAATCTTTGAGTCAGGCATAAATCAAATAGCAGATATTGCGAAACCAGATTCTACTCTAATAATCAAATCCACTGTTCCAGTAGGTACTGCTTCGAAACTCAAAGACCAGCTACAAAGGACTGACTTAGCTGTGGTTTCTAACCCTGAGTTCCTTGCAGAGGGAAGCGCTGTAAAAGATTTTCTAGAACCAAGCCGAATTGTAATTGGTGCATGCCGGATCGAGGATGCTGAGCGCGTTGCAGAATTGTACGAAAAAATTGAAGCGCCTGTTTTAACTTCTAGTTGGGAATCAGCTGAAATTATCAAACACACAGCTAACGCATTCCTTGCATTAAAACTTACATTCGTAAATGAAATTGCTACTTTATGCGAAAAGACCGGTGCAGATATTCATGAGGTCACTTTAGGTATTGGATTAGACCCCCGAATCGGCAGCAATTATTTGAATCCGGGACCAGGATGGGGGGGTTCATGTTTCCCAAAGGATAGTTCTTCGCTCGCACATATCGCGCGAGAAGTTGGTTTTGATTTTACTCTTTTAGAACACACAATCGAACTTAATCAAGAACATCTAAGTCGAACAGCTAAGAAAGTTTCAGAGGCATTATCTGACGATAAACAAACTAGAAAAATCGCTGCTTGGGGGCTTACGTTCAAAGCTGGTACAGATGACCTTCGTTCATCACCAGCTATAGAGATTTTGAAAAAATTAGCCCAAAGTCAAGATTCGATCTCAGCCTTTGATCCAACTGTTAAAGGTGAATTAGCTGATGCACCAGAAATACTTGTTGAAGCAGACCCTTACCTTTGCGTAAAAGGAGCTGACGTATTAGTTGTCCTTACAGAGTGGGATGAATTCAGAGAATTAGATATGGCTTTAGTTGCTCAGAATATGTACTCGCCAATTCTCGTTGACACTCGTAACCTTTTCAAACGACATGAAATGGAGAAACTAGGATTTGTATATCACGGGATGGGAACTTAAAAGATCCGGTTAATTATTTACTTAATGCGGAACTGCCCATGAGATTCTTTCATTAAACAACTTTTATTACTAAAGCTGCTAGGTGGTATCCCAAACAATAGGGATTTCTCCAGAACAACGAAGGAGATTATGAGACAAGCTAATTAATTCTCATACGATAGCAATAGCCAATTTAGATTTATATGGTCTAGTCTCAATATTTGTCTAGAAAACAAATTTCTAAAATAAAAGTTATAAATTTGGACTAACCAATATTTCGAATCATTAATCACTTTGACGGGGATCTTCATGCCAAAATTTGCAGAACAACAATCAATGGAAAATCCATCTGCAATTGCATTGACTGACCCTGAGAAGTCTTTAACGTGGGAACAGGTAAATGAGGTGTTGAATAGAGCAGCGAATCTCCTATTGAATATTGATATCGGCCCTAAACGACGGGTGGCTGTATTCGCTGAGAACGCTTCCGAAACTGCTCTTGCTCACCTCGGCGCATTATTCGGAGGAAGCTCGTCTGTTCCTGTTAATTTTCATTTAACAGCTGAAGAAACTAGCTATATTTTGCAAGATTCCGAAAGCCAGATTCTCTTCGTGGATAATCATACGGCAGAGCGAGGAATCCTAGCTGCGCAAGAAGCTGGAATAGATACGATTATCGGCTGGAAATGCGAAGATTACGATCAAATAACAAGTTGGGAAGATTGGATTGGAACAGGTTCTCCTGTTTCATCACCTGATGAAGTTACACCACTTCCTAACCTACTTTACACATCCGGAACTACGGGCCTACCAAAAGGCACAGAACTCCCGCCAACCATGTTTGCTGGCGGTTCAACAATGACTGAACACATTGAAGGTTTAAGCAAAAGTGGATTTGCAGAATTTGGGACCCACTTAGTCGTAGGACCGATGTATCACACAGGACCCCTTTCAGGAATGCGTTTACTAACGCTAGGTATCCCATCAGTTATCTTAGGAAGGTTTGATGCTGAAGCGACATTAGCCGCAATTGATAATCACAAAACTGAATCTGCTGTTATGGTTCCGACGCATTTTGTCCGCATGCTTGCTTTACCTGATGAAATAAAAGAAAAATACAATGTCTCATCTATGCAATTTGCAGCACACACAGGAGCGAAATGCCCTGTAGATGTTATGCGGTCAATGATTGAATGGTGGGGACCTATTTTTCGTGATGCATACGGTGCTAGCGAAGTAGGAACCGTATGCGCTATCACTAGTGAAGAGTGGCTAAAACATCCTGGTTCTGTTGGTAAAGCGATCCCTCCCTTTAAAGCTTTTGTCCTTGATGAAGAGTTAGAAGAACTTCCCCCAAATTCTGAGGGTCGTCTGTTTTTTCGTGATTCAACTGGAAGAGGAATCATCTACCCTAACGATGCAGAGAAAACTGCTTCCGCAAATCCTGAACCTGGGCTTTTCACTCTTGGAGAAATTGGCTACGTAGACGACGATGGATATGTATTTATAACTGACCGGTTTAGCGACATGGTCGTGTCTGGTGGTGTAAACCTCTACCCAGCCGAAGCAGAACAAATACTAATTGATCACCCAGATATTTCAGATGTTGGATGCATAGGTGTTCCACACAGTGATTTGGGAGAAGAGTTGAAAGCACTAATCACTTTACGAGAGCCTAACTTAACACCCGATCTTGAAGAAATTTCTGCGTGGTTACGAGAAAGGTTAAGCCATTACAAATGCCCTCGATCATATGAAATTGTTTCAACGCTTAACCGAAATACTATGGGTAAAATAAATAAGAGAAAGCTTCGAGATTCTTATCTAAATGGAGAGTTAGCGTGAAAGCATCTTTTGATTGCTTACATGAGGAGTAAATTATGACTAGCAAAACAGTGCTTATAGATAAACCAGTTGATCGAATTCTTCGCTTTACCTTAAACCGGCCAGAAAAGCGTAACGCTCTAAATGATGCCGTCAGAGATGAACTTTTTGATGGTTTACGGAGCGGCGATCGCGATAAAGACATCTCTGTAATGATTATTCAAGGTTCAGGTAAAGCATTCTCAGCTGGCTATGATCTTTCTGAGCCAAATCATGCTGTCGAGCGTTCAATAGCAAAAACTGATGGTTGGTGGTCACGACACGTGGTTAATAATTGGTTTGAGATCTGGGATATGTCAACTCCTGTGATAGCTCAAGTCCACGGGTGGTGCTTAGCTGGGGGAACAGAATTGGCAAACGCTTGTGACCTGATTTATGTCGCGGAAAATGCAAAAATCGGATACCCACCAGTTAGGTTGATGTCGCCGCCGGACATGCAATGGCAAACATGGATGATGGGCCTACGGAAAGGTATGGAAGCTTTACTAACAGGTGACCATATGTCTGGTCTTGAAGCAGTTTCATGTGGAATGGCAAATCGCGCCTTTCCTGAATCAGAACTTGAGTCAGAGGTGCTTTCTATCGCTTCACGGATTGCAAAGATACCCAACGACCTCCTTGCCTTAAACAAACGCTCTGCTCATCGAGCCATGGAAGCATCCGGAATTAGAAATGGAATACGTGCAACAGCTGACATTCAGGCTCTTGGGTTTCACCAAAACGCTTCAAAAGAATACATGGATAAATTAGGAAAAAGAGATTTGAAGGAAAGCCTTAGCGAACGAGATCATGAATTCGGAGACTACCGAGAAGAATAAATCCGTGTGTTTTTGTTTCTTACAAAAATGTTACTTTTCCTCAAAAATTTCCTATTTGGCTGTTAATCGGTTAATTTAACCTTTGGTTATGAACTAGTGACTCTTGTCACACGGTAAGGTTCTAATAACTAATTTTAACAAACGTTGGAATTTAAAAAAATAAAGAGGGGGAGGACCCTTGAGAAAAAGCAATTTATTAAAGCTTCTTTCAATTATCTTCACTTTCGCTCTTATCGCAGGAGCCTGCGGTGGAGACGACGACGATAGTTCAAGTAGCAGCGATAGCAGTGTCCTTGGTGATGAAAGCGCAGAAGAGGAAGAAGAATCTTCTTCTTCATCTTCAGAAGCAGCTGAAGAAGAGGCACCTGCCGAAGAAGAAGAAGAAGCAGCAGCACCTGCCGAAGAAGAAGCAGCCGGCACAGCCGACGACTCAATTCAAGGTGATGGCGCTGAATTATGGGAATCAATTGTTGATGGTGGAGTTGTAGCAGCGGACGAAAGTCTAGATCCAGTTCTTATCACATTGATCAATATTGAAGGTACCCCAGTAGGTTCTTTCCCTGATATACGTGAAGGTGCGGAAGCAGCTGTTCAAGCAATTAACGAAACCATGGGCGGACTAAACGGACGACCATTTGATCTCGATTCTTGCGTACATGGACTAGATCCAAACGAAGCAGTAGCCTGTGCAAACAGCGTTGCTGATGCTCAACCAAACTTGCACATCCAGGGTATTGACTTCTTTAACCCAGTTTTGTGGCCAACACTTGTTGGATCTGGAGTAGCAATTCTACAAACAGTTCCAATCTTCATTGAAGACTTCAATACACCTGGTCTTCTCTCTACTGAAGGTGGCTGCGTGGCAGCTTTCCCAAGTGCTATGCAATACGGAGTAGAAGTAGTTCAAGCAGATAAGTTTGTAATTCTTTACTCAGATTCAGGTCCTGGACTCGTTTGTTACGAAGACACGCAGAAGCGTATGATTCAAACACTAACTGATGAAGGAAAGATCGCTCAAGAAGACTGGATCGGTGTCGATGACGCTTCAGGTGATCCAACTGATAATGACGCTGTCGTTCAGGAAGTAATGGAATTCACCAACGGAGCATCTAATGCTTGGGTTTACTTTGGACTCCAATCCACTGACTGTAACGAAATTCTCTCATCACTAGCCTCAAATGGCTACGACGGTAATGTCGTGATGTCAGGATCTTGTAAAGACACATCCGTCTTGTCAAACCCTGCTTCAGCAGGCGTTCATATTGGTGCAGCATGCTGTATTCCAGACCGCCCAGACCTCTGGGACGCATATACCGCTAAGTACTATGATTGGCGAAATGGGAACCTTGATGCCTTTGGACCTACCGTTCCAAGATCAAGCTTCATGGAAATAGCGCACGATGTTGTCATAACCGCACTCATCCAAATGATTCAATTTGTTGAAGATGGTGGCGACATTGATAATGATGCAGCAGGATTCATGGACCATATTGGAACCCAGTCTAATTTGCATAGAGCGGGTAACCCTCGGTCAATTGACTGCACCCAAAACAGTGAGGAATTCGTTTCTGTTTGTCAGAAAGAACAGGGATATTACGTTTGGAGTGGACCTGGTGGAGAATTTAGTTATGGCCCATCAGAAGCGCAAATTGACGCTACGGATCTAATCCTTCGTACTGCAATTGCAAATCCTCGTCCAGCAGCGGAATAAGATAGTTTCTTAATTTCTTAATTAAGACCAAAATATGCAGCGGCGCAACTTAATAGTTGCGCCGCTGCTACTTTTACGGCTATAAAGTATGAGGGCCACGAAATTTGGGCTTGAAAATTCTAGGGGGAATATACTTTGTCGGCTTTTTTAATTGCTTTAATTGCTGGGATTGGAGCCGGAGCTCTTTATGCAATGCTAGGTTCCGGTATCGTGGTAGCGTTCCGCGGTTCTGGAGTTATAAACTTCGGCCACGGAGCTGTAGCAGGCTACTCAGCGTACACTTTTGATGAATTACGAGAAACCGGAAATCTTTATCTCCCTTGGTTTGACCCAATCCCAGAATTTGGGTTCTTAAAAGCACTCAAGCTAAATAATATCCCTGTCCGAATCAATATCTTCAGTGACGTTAATGCAGTTTCTAATAAACCGAACGTCGCTTTAACTATACTTATCTGTTTAGTAATGTCTGCTTTCCTTGGCCTACTAATGCACTTCCTAGTTTTTAGACCGTTAAGAAACTCTCCGATACTAGGAAAAGTAATTGGGTCTATAGGAGTTTTCCTTTATCTCAGCTCAATGATTGTCGTGAACTTTGGGGGTCAGAACCGAGCCGACGATGGCTTCTATGGCTTTGACAATAGTGGTGCACCAGTTAGGAATTTCTTAGGGCTTGGTGGGTCAATCCCTAGATCTAACTTCTGGCTTTTTGGAGCAGCAATAGTTATGGCTGCTTTAGTCTGGGCACTCTACAGATTCTCTAGATTTGGAATAGCTACAAGAGCTGCAGATGAAAACGAGAAAGGGGCTTCGTTACTCGGCTATTCTCCTCAATTCCTTGCCGGTGCAAACTGGGTCCTTGCTTCAGTAACAGCTGGCATTGCTGGCATTCTCTTCATTCATAAGACTCAACCAGCGCAAATTGCCTTGTTTGTTGTCGGAGGTTTAGGGGCTGCTTTATTCGGGAATCTAACCTCGATTCCTGGAGCTACTATGGGTGGTCTCGTTATTGGCATGGTTGCCAGTGGAGGTGTGCAACTAGCTAACAACGATTGGTGGCCAGATATCCTTCCTGGCGCTGGTGTCAGAAACTTTACCCCTTTATTGATCATTATTATTGTGTTGTACTTAAGAGGTGACAAACTCCCCATACGAGGTTCTATAAGCATAGGCCGTCAACCTAGGGCACCCGCAACCAATCACGTTGCTATAGGAGCTATAGGAGCCGTAGGTATCGCTTTGCTCCTCTCAAACATCTTCGTATCAAAGTGGGAATCTGTTCTTACTACAACACTTATTGCTATCGTTTTTATGTATAGCTTGACAGTTCTGGTTGGTTTCTTAGGGCAAATTTCTCTTGTCCAATGGGGTATTTCCGGATTTGCCGCATACGTAATGATTCGCCTAATGGCAGATGGAACCAAAATTCGCCCAACCGATTTTGTTACTAATTCTGGTTGGGGTTGGCCAACAATTCTTGCTTTCCTTGCTGCAATAGTAGTAGCGGTAATTTTAGGTCTTCTGATAGGTATTCCTGCCCTTCGTATACGTGGAGTGCAGCTTGCCGTGGTTACTATCGCAGCTGTGATCGCTATTGAAAATATGCTTTTACGAAACGTTCCTTTGATGGGAGCAGGATCCGTTTCTGTTAACCCAACGCCTGAACCATACTGGTTCGGCCAATACGTTGGTGGCTTCAATCCGAATACCGCTAGAAATGACTATTGGAAATTCAGTCTGTTTCTCATAATTGTTGCTGCTCTATTAGGAATCGGAGTTGCTAACCTTCGACGCGGTCAAATAGGAAGACGTTTTCTAGCTATTCGAGCAAATGAGCGAGCAGCTTCTGCTTCAGGTATCAATGTTGCCAATATGAAACTTCTGGGCTTTGGTATATCTTCAGGTATAGCTGCGATAGCTGGTTGCTTAATGGCTTACAAATTGCCTGGGCTGCAAGAAACACAATTTGAGGTCTTTGGAGGTTTGGCACTACTAGCATTTGTTTACCTTGGTGGCATTACTACTATTTGGGGTGCAATCGTTGGGGGTTGCTTAATGGCTGGTGGTTTATTACCTGAATTCTTAGGAGTTCACTTTGAATCAATTGATAAAGGATTAATCAATGCAGTTGGAGCAATTGGTCTAATTGTTAATGCGAAAGTAACAAACGGAGAAGGCATAGCCTTGCTTCAAACTGATCTTGTCAAGAACACGCTAGCTGCGTTACGAAGACCACCAGATGATGAAGTTGATGCAGATAATGCAGATGATCTAGAGACTCATGAGGCAACAGCATGACCAATATCCTAGAAACGAAAGGCCTTACGGTAACCTTTGGAGGTCTGAACGCAAATGATAATGTTGATCTAGAAATTCCTGAAGGCAAGTTTGTTGGCCTTATAGGTCCTAATGGTGCAGGAAAGACAACTTTCATTGACGCGATCACCGGGTACGTTCCCACTTCTGCGGGTTCAGCAGTATTTAATGGTTCCGATATAGGCGAACTAAAACCTCATGAAAGAGCTCAGAGCGGACTGGTTCGAACATTTCAGTCTCTTGAACTTTTTGAAGACCTAACAGTTAGAGATAATCTTCTGGTAGCCGCCTATCCGACTCGGTGGTTTACCTTCCTAGCCGACATGTTCCATATTTCTCGGAAAGATAAGGAGATCGAGGAACGTGTTGACTGGGCAATAGAAATTATGGGACTCCAAGATGTTACTGACGCTATGCCGACAGATTTATCACATGGCCGTCGTAAACTTGTAGGTGTGGCTAGAGCTTTAGCTGCAAGGCCAAAACTTATCTTGCTCGATGAACCGGCAGCAGGTTTGGATACTGCTGAGAGTCAGATCCTTGGAGGTCATCTTAGAGAATTCCTTGACCATGACATGTCAGTCTTCTTAATAGATCACGACATGGGGCTGGTATTAAGTGTCTGTGACTATATCTATGTTCTTGACTTTGGGAAAATTATAGCTTCTGGAACCCCCGCAGAAATTCGAGAAAGCTCGGCTGTTAAAGCTGCATACCTTGGTGAACAAGCCGGTGAAATACAAGCTCAAGAAGGTGAACGCATGAGGAGTCAGCAAAAAGACCTAGGGGAAAGCAATGACTGATACAACTACTGAACGAATTTCCCTTAATGGAGAAAGTCCTTTACTTGACATTAATAATCTCTCTGCCGGATATGCCGGTGTTGCTGTTATCCGAGGAGTTAACATAACGGTCAATAAAGGAGAAGTCGTTGCCCTTCTTGGACCAAATGGAGCAGGCAAAACAACAACGCTTCTTTCTACCTCTGGCTTACTTAAAGCTCTTGAAGGAACCGTGACGGTTTTAGGAGAACCAGCTAACTCTGGAGCGCCATACAAAACAGCAAGACTAGGACTTGCTCATGTTCCCGAAGATAGGTCATTATTTTTTGGTTTGACTGTTCAAGAGAATCTTCGTCTTGGATTGAGAGGTAAGAGAAGCGATCAAGCAGCTGGATACGAGGCCGCTCTTGACTTATTACCTGCCCTACGACCTCTTATGCAGAGAAGAGCAGGACTTCTTTCTGGCGGCGAGCAACAAATGCTAGCTATGGCAAGAGCTTTAGTTTCTAACCCGAAGATGCTTCTGGTTGATGAAATGAGTCTAGGTCTAGCGCCAATTATCGTTGAACGGCTACTTCCAATTGTTCGAGATATAGCAAGCGAAACCGGAGCTGGTGTCTTGATAGTTGAACAGCATGTGCACTTAGCGCTTGAAGTCTGCGATCGAGCCTATGTAATGAGTCATGGCGAAATTGTTCTAGAGGGCTCAGCAGACGAATTATTAGAGAGGCAAGACCTCCTAGAAGCTAGCTATTTAGGTGGAGATCTTGAAGAGGAAACAAAATGAATCACCATAAATTACTTTCCTATGCTCATCTCATTCTGGCTGGGGGATACCTAGTTTTTGCTTTAGTTGGCTCTTGGGCCAAAAGAGGTTCCGGTTATGGAGCATTTAGCAGCGATGGTGGAACAGGTTTTGGAATTATCGGAGTTGTTCTAGGAGCTATCCTTGTCCTCTGCGCAATTTTTAGGATTATTGGCCGAGCACAAGTCCTCCCAGGCCTTGGTGTAGAGCAACTTACAATTATTATCGGAGTAGCAGCATGGCTGAACCTTATTTGTTTCATCGTAGGGTGGCTTCCGATCTTTGAGTACGGAGAAGGAAGACGGCGAGGTGTTCCTGGAACCGGCTGGGGCGTCGTTGGTGGCTACTTTACAGTTTCTCAAATTCCATTATTGCTTTCCCCCCTTACATTGGGAATCCCAAGTCCCAGCAAAGGAATCAAGGCGCTTTCCGATAAGAATCGTCAACTGTTCTCGATAGGGACAATTGCTAGTGGAATCGGATTTATTGTTTTCCCATTTATGGCATGGGTAAAGAGTGGGTCAATTCAATTAAGTGCCTTTGACGGGAGGAGCGGCAATCCTACCTCAGGGCCGAGATTTGGTTATCTTCTTCTAGTTTTAGGTGTTATTCTAGTACTAGCGGGACTTATGCGACTTCGACCAAAAGGTTTAGCTGAACCAGGGCCTAACATGCTTCTATCTCATTGCCTGCTAACAATTGGCGTGCTTTCGATTACGATGCCCCTAGGTATCATTATTTCCTGCTTCCAGAGGAGTGGATTAGATATAGGTGTTGGCACTTGGCTTACGCTCGCTTCTAGCCTTCTTGTTATCGGCTTAGCGCTTAGCGAGAATAAGTCACGTGGCGCCGTAGGCGTATAACTCTCAAACTATCTCATGAATACTTGCCTACCATGTATCAATCATTGGGCGTTTTTTTCCACTTCGTTGCTTAGGTAAAGATGCAGCCTTCAACATATGAGAAATCCAACGTCGCGATTCCATTGGGTCTATAACATCATCTATTTCAAAGTGGTCTGCCATACTAATTCCTTTACCAACCTCATACATGCGTTCTACAAGCGCTTGATAGGCATTTTCGCGTTCTTCTAGGTCTTCTATTGCCTCCAGTTCCTTTCGGTAACCTAATTTGACTGCCCCCTCAAGTCCCATTCCTCCAAACTCGCTCGTAGGCCAAGCAATAGTAAAGAGAGGAAATTTAAATCCACCAGAAGCCATAGCTTGTGCTCCTAGCCCATATGCTTTTCTGAGAACAATCGTGCAAGTTGGTATAGACATAGACCTCGCAGTTACAAACATTCGACTTACGTGTCTTACTAGACCAGTCTTTTCTGCTTCGGGCCCAACCATAAAACCAGGAGTGTCACATAAATTAACTAGCGGCAGATCAAATGCATCACAGAGTTGCATAAATCGGGATGCCTTGTCTGCTGCATCACTGTCAATTGCGCCTCCCAGATGCGCAGGGTTGTTCGCGATAACACCAACAGGTTTACCTTCGATTCGAGCTAACATTGTAATTATCCCGAGTCCAAAATCTTTTCTAATTTCAAGTAAAGAATCAGAATCAAATATCACTTCAATGATTTCTCTAACATCATAAACGCGTAATCTATTCTCTGGAATAAGATGCCGAAGTTGTCTTTGGTCGGAATACTCCCAGTCTGCTATTGGTCCTTGAAAATAACTGATATATTTTTTAGCTACTTGAACAGCCTCTTCTTCATCAATAACACTAATATCAACAACTCCGTTGTAACGCTGTATTTCCATCGGGCCTATTTCTTTCGGGTCATAAGTGCCTAATCCCCCACCTTCAATCATTGCTGGACCGCCCATACCTATATTTGAATTCTCAGTGGCTATCACTACATCACAGCAGCCAAGGATTGCAGCATTCCCAGCGAAACAATAGCCAGAATTAATTCCTACTAGGGGCACTAGTGCTGAAAGTTCCGCCCATAGGCCGAAGGCAAGACAATCAAGACCAGCAACCTGAAGTCCATCAGTATCACCTGGCCGCCCTCCGCCTCCTTCAGTGAAAAAAATCACTGGGAGTTCTAAGCGTTTCGCTATTTCAAATAGTCGATCTTTTTTACGATGGTTTTGCCCTCCTTGGGTACCTGCAAGGACCGTATAATCATAGGACATAATAACGCATTGCGAATTTTCATCGGGAAAAAGGTGGCCATTTACCTCCGCTATCCCACCGATCATCCCATCTGCCGGCGTGTTCTCTATCAAATCTTCTAGAGTTCTTCTTTTCCTCTGAGGAGCAATCGCCAAGGGCCCATATTCAATATACGAATTACCGTCAACCAAGTCATCTAGGTTTTCTCTAGCAGTCCGCTGCTGGGAAGCTCTACGTCGTTCAACAGCTTTTCGGCGTCGATGATCTAAACCTAGAGCATGCCTTTCGTTTACTGCTTCAAGATCGTCCCTAATAAAATCAAGATCTATTTCATTAAACGAACTTTCAGTATCTTTCGAAACTTCCTTAAGCATGAGAGAAATCAAATTTTGTTCTTCAGATACTGTCTCGCCTACTTCAATATGAATCTTTTGTACCGTGCCGCTAGAAGTAGTTAAAATTTCATGTTCCATTTTCATGGATTCAATTAAAGCTACCCTTTGCCCAAGCGCCACATCATCACCTATTTCTACATCTATAAAAAGAACAGTTCCTTGCATTGGTGAAACGATGTCAGAATTCATAGAAGTGCAGGATTAATCAGACGGAGTTGGTAATTGATTTAAATAGGTTGGAAGATCAAAATAATCTCGCCAGAGAGTAATTTTGCCATGTTGAATCTCAAAAATACCTGCGCAAGGCATCTCAACCCACCCATGTGGCCACAAGAATTTATCTAGCCTTTCGTTCATTACAATTGATTCAGTACTTGTTTGTTTCATAGTAATCCAGTCAATCTGGTCACAACGGTCCATCATGGGTTTGAGTTGTTGGAAGATCGCATCTCGTCCAAAAACTTTTCCCATTGGAACATTGTCATACTCGCAGTTCTCACTTAGAAGCAAAACAGCTTGTTCTAAATCCATCTCGTTGATGTAATCAATAAATGTTGTTACTACTTGGTCGGGGCTCATCTCATTTGTCATGGCGCACTTCCACCCCACCTGTCCCAATGCAAGACAGTTTCTAGTGGAGGCCTTTTAGCTGGCTTAAAATTAGTTCCTATGGAATAACCGCAAGTGATTAAAGCGCATTGAGTAAAACTTTCGAAATCAATTCCCAAAACTTCAGCTGCTTGCTCTTCAAACATTAGGTGAATCGTTGTCCATGCAGTGCCTAGCCCTCTCTCACGTGCCGCAAGCATGAAACTCCATGCACCAGGCAGGATTGACCCAAGCATTGCTGCTGAAGCCATTGAAGGGAGTCCTTCATATCTTCCAGGTAGTACTGGGATCATCATGACTGGTACTTTCTCAAAATTCTCAGCTAGATAAGCCGCAGAACTTAGAACTCGGTCTTGTTGCGATAGCCGGTCAGGGTCTTCACCTTTGTAAGCAGTTTCTACATTTCCTTCCATTTGGGTGTATAGTTTCCAACCTTCTTTATAAAGATTAGCTAAAGCTTCACGTTGTCCTGGGTCAGTTACGACTAACCACTGCCAACCTTGTGAATTTGATCCAGTTGGAGATTGCAAGGCTGATTCTAGGCATTCTTTAATCACTTCTGGTTCTACAGGTTTCTCAAAATCCAAGCGTTTACGAACTGCTCGTGTCGTTGAGAGAACCTCATCTACTGATAAATTTAATTTCATTTTTTTCCTATCTTTGTCAATCTTCTTCTAGTTTATTTTGGTATTGGTAACTGCGATGGGTGCGCCCTCCAGCTACTAAAAGATTTCTTCCAGTTACCCAACGAGCAGCTGGGCTTGAAAGAAATACTACAGCAGATGCAATATCATTTGGAGTCCCGAGAAAACCGAGTGGTATCGACGAGGCAATTTCTTCTTGAGCTCCATCAGCGCCTAAAACTTCAGCAAACATTTCAGTAACTACAGGGCCAGGCGAAATAGCGTTGACACGAATTTCTGGAGCGAGTTCTATCGCCAGAGTTTCATTCATGTTTAGCATCCCGGCTTTTGCTGCTGCATACGGACCTGTAAACGGTGACCCTCGCATTCCAGCTCCAGATGCGATATTAATGATTGAGCCTCCTTGGCTCATCTTCTTAGCTGCTGCTTTCGCTCCTTGAAATGCTGTCGTTAAATTCAGTTCTACTTGGTTTCTAAATACTTCATCAGGAGTATCAATAAGTTTTCTCGTCTTTTTTTCATCCGAACCCCCAACATTGTTAACCCAGATATCAAGTTTTCCGAATTTAGCAACTGTTAATTCCGCTAAGGTATCCGATTGATCTCGGATATCTCCGGCAAAGATTAATACTTCTGAACCACGTTCCTCAATACCCTTTGCTGTTTCCTCTAAATGTTCCTGTCGCCGCGCATTGATAGCAACATTACAACCAGCTTCTGCCAGTCCCCAAGCAATGCCTCGCCCTATGCCTTGACCTGAACCAGTGACCACAGCAACTTTTCCATCTAGCTTAAAATCATCTAGGATCCCCATGCATCTTCTCTTTCCCTCGTCCTTATCATCTGAGATTACTCGCATCAGCCAGTAACGAGAAATTTGTTTTAAACAGGAAGTTATCTTCCTGCTGAGACTATGGTCAAAGAATGAAAAGAATGGCAAATAAAGTAGCAGTAATCGTTGGTGGTGCCAGCGGATTTGGACTTGCTTGCGCGGAGCTTTTCGCCTCCGAGGGAGCAAAAGTCGTGATAGCAGGTCGTCGAGGAGACCTTGCTAATGAAACAGCGGAAACCCTTGGCGGGTTAGGCGTAGCCTGGGACGTAACTAATTTTGAGCAAGGAAAAGAAGTTAAAGATCAAATTATGGATCATTACGGCCGCATTGACGCAGCAATAAACTTTGCCGGTTACGATGATGTGCTTCCTATAAAAGAAATCACCCCAGAGCATCTAGAACCGATGGTTAACGTGCAATTTAATGGAGCAATCTATTTTCTTCGATTCATGTGTAATGCTATGAGTGAATCTGGAGGAGGTTCCGCTATTCTATGCTCATCTTTAACTGCTCACAATCCAAATATTGGAAGAGTAGGTTATGCGGGCTCAAAAGCTGGCATTGAGTACGTTGCGAAACTTGCCGCTGTTGAATATGGCCATGACCAAGTTCGCATAAATTGTATCGCTCCGCATGTTATTGAAACAGCAATGACCTCCGAAATGTTCAAAGTTCCTTTCGCTGTTGAGACAGTTCGGCTTCAAACACCGCTTAAACGAATGGGATATGTGGAAGATGTCGCTAATTGCGCCTTATATCTTGCCTGCGATGAATCTAACTACGTAAACGGAGAAACCATCCGTGTAGATGGAGGTGCCCACACACAAAAACTGCCATCGGATATTGACTACGCCCTATTGGGACTAGCTAGACCAAAATTAGCAGCCGGTTTTCCACGTGCTGAAATTCCAGAATGGTATAAAACCGAATTGGAAGGGCGAGCAGATAGTTAATTTAAGCCCAAACTTGATTTAAGAATTTGATGACTTCATCTGTAAATACGTCATTCTTATCACCTGCGACCATATGCCCTGCCCCGCTAACGTCAACGAAACTTGCTTTTGGATACATTTGAAGAAACTGCTGTGCTTCAACTTCAGTTACTAGATCACTCATTTTCCCGCGTACAAGCAGAACTGGAATATCGATTTCCCCCATTACATCATTTAAAAGTTTCGGATTTCTCATATCAGGATTCCTTTGGTCTCTTTCAGAAGAAATAAAACTTGGATCCCAGTGCCAAAACCATCGCTCTCCACGCTTCCGAAGATTTTTCTTTAATCCTTCAAGGTCATTGGAATTTTTCCGATACGGGTTGTATGTCGAAAGCACGTCAGCAACTTCTTCTAAAGAAGAAAAACCAGTCTTAGCGTGTTTCAACATAAAGTCCTTTACTCTTTCGGCACCGCCAACATTCATGTTGGGAACAATATCTACTAGAACTAATGAACTTACAGAGTTAGGGCGTAAACGACCTTCTAGAAACATACCTACCAATCCACCCAAAGAAGCTCCCACTAATGCTGGACGAAGTCTAAGTTTCTCTAGAATCACAGCAATATCTTGGCTGAAGTGCCCCAATTCGTATTCACTTTCCCTTGACCAGTTCGAGTTTCCATGGCCTCGTAAGTCAAGAGTTACAGCGTGAGCGCCTACGCTTACTAACCGCTTAGCTGTTGAACCCCACGAATGGCGTGTCTGCCCACCACCATGAAGTAGTAGAACAGATTTCTCCGAAGGGGGTCCCCAAAGATCAACCGCTATTTCCATACCAAGTGAAGTTTTGAATTTACGCGAGATTGGTTCCAGGTTTTTCATAACGGAGTCTAAGAAATAACCCCGGCGCTTCGGAGATCATTAATTTGCTCTAATGTAAATCCAATTTCTTTTAAGAGTTCGTCAGTATGCTCACAATAAGTCGGCGCTGGAGAGGGTTCGTATTCAACTTCCCCGTTAAATGTCGCTCCTTGACGCGCAGTACGAATACGACCAATCACAGGATGCAATTTTTCTTGAACCGAACCCGTGGCAACTACGTGCTCATCGTAGGCGACATCTGCAGGGTCCAGAACACTAACAGCAGGAATATCTGCTGCTTGACATTTCTCTAATGCCTCTTTGGTAGGAAATGCACTGAGCATTTCATCAAACTCCTCGTACCAAGCGGTAAAGTTTTTACTTCGATTATTTGCGGATGAAAACCGCTCATCGTTCGCAAGGTCATTTCTGTTAAGTGCACTACAAACAGCTTTCCATTGAGCATCGGTTCCAGCTGTAACCGACACCCAACCATCCGACGTCGAGAATAACTGATAAGAACTCAATAAGTTAGGTAGATGTAGCGCGTCTTCGTCTAAGAGCGTCTCATGCATCATTACATCAGGCCAGTTAAAAGCTATATTCGCTTCAAGCATTGAAACTTCAACATGCTGGCCTTTACCTGTCTTGCTTCTCGCGAGCAAAGCAGCAGTAATAGCCTGCGAAGTAGTTAAGGCAGCTACCTTATCTGCAACCATTCCACGTATAAGGTTTGGCTTAGATTCATTTCTTTGGGCACCAGCCCACCCAGATAATGCTTGGATTACTGGATCATATACGGGCCTTCCGCTGTATGGACCCCTTGACCCAAAACCCGATGAAGAGACATATATTAATGATGGATTCAAACTCAATGCTTCTTTTGAAGAAAATCCTAAACGTGCGACAGCGCCTGGCCTAAAACCTTCTATGAATACATCAGTTTCTTTAATGAATGACCACAGAATCTCTTTTGCTTCGTCTTGAGATAAGTCCAAACCAATTGAACGTTTCCCAGCATTAGCATTTGCAAACCATCCAGACATATTGTTCTTGCGACTTCCATACATCCGTAAGTCGTCGCCACCAGAAGTGTTTTCAACTTTAATAATTTGGGCGCCTTGGGTAGCTAATAAATGAGTAGCGCCAGGAACAGCAATCATTTGTGCTAATTCAACAATTTTAGTTCCAGTAAGAGGCCCCGACATGATTACTCCACTATCGCTGTCTTATCCATGTGAATAGAATGACGGATCTTCGCTAGGATCAGAAGTTAAATTGACTGGGCAGTCATTGGCCACGTCAAGAATTGCCAGAACTCTTCCAATACCAAGGCAAAATCCGATCAGTGTTAACAACTCTAATATTTGCTGGTCAGAAAAGACTTCCTTAACCCTTTTCCAAAACTCTTCATCGTCTCGCATAGCAGCGTGATCAAAGACAAATCTTTCAGCCATCTGAGCAGCTAGTTTCTCCTCCTCAGAGAATGCACCTATCTCTTCGTATTCTGCCACTTGGTGGTAAAGCGAATCCTCTAATCCTTGCTGCATCGCCGATGCAGAGCGCGTGTCAAGTCATATATGGCAATCATTAATTTGCGCTATTCGCATCCGAGCCACTTCTCGTACTCTCGTGTCAAGAGAGACCTTTGTGTAAAGGGCATCACCGGCAATACCAATACCTTTGCCAACATTAGGTTGCAGGTACCAAAGTCGGCTTCGTTCTAAACCTTCGCCATCTGGAATATCTATTCTGGCCATCCTGCCCCCCATTTACCTATGCTTACCTTTTTACTCTAGCTTGACGACGAGCTAAGAGAAAGGCTAAAGAGAAAGCATGGAAGAATTCAACCTAAACGAAGTAGACCGATTACTGACAACCACAAGAGCAGTCAGAAAACGACTTGACCTTGGACGACCCGTTCCTCGTGATCTCATTCTTGACTGTATCCGACTTTCAACACAAGCACCTGCTGGTGGAAACTACCAAAAGTGGCGTTGGGTTATAGTTGACGACCCTGATAAGAAGCGCGTTATCGCTGAGGCATACCGAGATGCATATGCGCCTTACATTAACGCACAAAAGTCAGTTGTCACTGAAAAAACTTCAGGTGATTCGACTGTAGAAAAAATAATGTCGTCAAGTGACTATTTAGCTGAAATACTTGAAAAAGTTCCAGTTCTGGCTATCCCTTGCTCTTTAGGAACGCCAGCAGATATGGAGGGAGCTTTAGGCGGTGGTGTACAAGGCTGGTGGGGTTCAGTTCTCCCAGCAGTTTGGAGCTATATGCTCGCTGCAAGATCCAGGGGCTTAGGAACCGCTTGGACGACCCTGCATCTGCGATACAGTGAACGTGTGGGGAAAGCACTTGGAATCCCTGAAACCATCACACAACTAGCGTGTATTCCAACTGCATACTACACAGGAGAAAGATTCCGCCCAGGCAAACGAAAACCAGCAGAACAAGTTACCTACTGGAATGCATGGAAAGAAACTAATATTCAATCGAACTAACTAATTTGATCAACATGTCGTTCGGCAGTTTTCTCATGATGGCGGATAACTTCGTCAACAATTAATCGGAATACTTTCTCCCCGAAAGAAGGGTCCATTCCCGCTACTTGAGCAATTTCATGCAACCGAGCGATCTGTTGCTTTTCTCTTTCATGATCGGCAGCAGGTAAATTATTCTCAGCTTTATATTCACCAACTGCCTTTGTTATTTCGAATCGCTCAGCTAACAGGCGAATCAATTGTTCGTCGAGCTGGTCAATTCTTTTTCTATGTTCTCCTAAAATGCTGTTATTCATGAAACTCTTATTTCACTCCTCCGAATACAAAATTGCTTAAATGAAACTACAAACTATAAATCATTTAGCTTTCTAAGCTTATTTAACACTAGCCGCTGGCAGTTTACCCTATTCTCATTTTACTACTGAAAAAAAACAGCCATCAAATGGAGATTAATCCAATCACATGACAACATCAGAAGATGATCTCTCACTCTGAAACATTTAATGGAACTTGGCCCTATAAGCCACGGTTTAGCCACGCTGCTGGATTTAAACAGCATTATGTAGATGAAGGCGAGGGTGAAGTGATTGTGTGTCTTCATGGAGAGCCGACATGGGGGTACCTGTATCGGAATATGATTGGCCCTTTATCTAAAAATTACCGAGTAATAGTTCCAGACCACATGGGGTTTGGGAAAAGCGAAACGCCGACAGATCGTGAATACACCTTGAAGTCTCATACTGAAAATTTAAATGCTTTGGTTAACGACCTTGAATTAAATTCTATAACACTGGTTATGCAGGATTGGGGTGGTCCTATAGGCACAGCGTTTACAATACGAAACCCAAAAAAAGTAAGTCGCTTAGTTTACATGAACACGCTAGCTGGATACGGGAAGCGTGATAAAGCAGCAACTCAGATACGTGACTCTGAATGGTTTACTTGGATAGGCGAAGGTTTAAAGACTGGAAGAACTGAAGCCGTGCTAAGAAACGCAGGATCAACCATTCTTTCTATAATGAACCGCCTTGGCTTTTCTAATACAAGCGTTATCAATGAGACCTGGGTAAAGGCTTACAGTGCGCCGTTCCCGACCTACGAAAGTTCGATCGGGGCATATGAATTTCCTATTGACGTCTACCTCGGGAGAATAGCTGATTACGTTATGGAAGGGATAAATAGCCTCGAAGACCTTACCTCTAAACCAGCGATTCTTCTTGAAGGCTTAGAGGATAAGGCGATTCCTCCTGAGATTGCAATAGATGATTTTAAATCACTTTGGCCTTCTTCTCCGGTGGTTGAACTTGAAGGAGTTGGGCATTTCTGCCAAGAAGATGTCCCAGAAGTTCTTGTTGCCTGTATCAGACAATTCATACAAGCTAATTCCGTCAATCCGAGTTGATGAATATATAGGTTGATCATTATGAATCAGGCAAAGAAGCTGGCTGAAGAGATACAAGCCGAAATCCGAGGTCATGGAGGGTTGTGGGAAACTACGACAGAAGATGTACTTGGTGAAAATTTCGTAATCTTTAAGAATCGAAATCGCAGTATTTATGAAATGCTGAAATCAAATGTGGAGAAGTGGGGTGAAAGAGAGTGCCTTATCTTGGAGGACACTCGTATCTCGTATCATGAATTACTTAATCGCATAGAGTCCACATCACACCGCTTTCAAAATACATATGGCATCAAGAAGGGAGACCGTGTTGCTATTTTGGCAGCAAACTGCCCTGAATGGGTGATTAGTTTCTTTGCCGCTACTCAAATTGGGGCTATTGTCTCTGCGCTGAATGGTTGGTGGACAGAAAGTGAAATTACCCATGCTATTGAGCTAAGCGACCCTTCCCTAATTGTAGGGGATACGCGTCGATTAGAAAGAGCCGGACCTATTCTCCAAAGATTCCCGATAGTCGACATAAATAAATCGAAAGAATTTTTCGAACCGACTGGCGAAAGCCCTATTAAAGCTTTGATCGAAGAAGATGACCCTGCGTTAATTCTCTTTACGTCAGGAACAACTGGGAATTCAAAAGGAGCTCTTCTATCGCATCGAAGTCTTATTGGTTTTGTTGATGGAACAATACATAATGGTTATGAAAAAAAATTAATTGCTTTGAAACTATTAGATATTGACCCTGCTTCGCTGCCTTCAAATCAGGACGTTGTATTAGCAACGTCTCCTTTGTTTCACATTTCTGGTTTGCCAGCGGGAATATTGATGAATATGGCAAATGGGGCGAAGATGATCTTCCGCTCTGGCCGCTTTGACGCCTCAGATGTTCTTCGTTTAATTGAAGAAGAGAAGATAACGCATTGGACGGCTATCGGAGATATGGGACCACGTGTCATGAAGCATAAGGATTTTACGAAGCGCGATACTTCTTCTTTAACCCGTGTAAGTAGTGGAGGTGCCCATTTATCGGAAAATATGCAGAAACAAATAGCCAAACATTTTCCGCAAGCTGCTGCAGCGATAGGTCAAGGCTATGGAAGTAGCGAATCATGTGGTGTTGTAACTTCTATAGGGGGACAAGATTTCAAAGAGAACCCTTCTTCAGCAGGGAAACCATGTTTAGGCTACGAAATCGAAATTCGCGATACTGAGAATAATTCACTCCCTGATGGAGAAGAAGGCGAGATACATGTGCGATCAGCCTACTCCATGCTGAGATACTGGGGGAACCCTCAGGCAACCACTGAAACATTCAAGGAAGGAAGATGGTTGGCCATGGGTGATATCGGGAAGATTGTAGATGGCATGCTTTATATCAATTCAAGAGCTCGGGACATGATTATAAGATCCGGAGAGAATATTTACCCTGTTGAGATTGAACATCGACTAGAAAGCCATCCGGCTGTAAAAGAGGTAGCAGTTTTAGCAGTAGATCACGAAGAAAAAGGGCAAGAAGTAAAGGCAGTTATTGTCTTAGCTGATGGGCATGACTTCAATTCAGGACTATTCGTGGATTGGTGCAAAGAAACATTAGCTTTATATAAAATCCCGGAGCATTGGGAACACAGGATTGACCCTTTGCCTAGAACTGCTAGCGGAAAGGTCATTAAAGGTGCACTCAATGGGAAAAGAAAGCTTAGCAACTATCAAGATTAGTTGTTAGCAGAATACCCAGCCATCAATTCTTCTTCGGTGATATGTTCAACGCTGATAGGGATAGCGCTCATAATTGGTAGTCCCGTAATACGGTCGAAGCCCGAGTCAGAAGTTACTAAGCGATTTGTAGGTGTCCCGATATCCCTCACTTTTTCATCAGTTAACGATAACCCACCCCAAGAATGCGACATTGCGATAACCCCTCGCTTCAAGTCTGTGTCAGCTTTTGCTACTCCAACAACTGCTGCTCTCGGAGAATCAATTTTTAGTAGGTCTCCTTCATCGGCACCAAGTTCTTTCAGGTCATCAGGGTTGACGTAAGCATAATTAGTAGTGGATACCTTGGCTAAACCAGGTAACTCTGAACCCAAAGAATTTAATGCGTATTTTAGCCTTCGCCCGATCAAAAGGAATGGGAACTTTTCCTCATCAAATTCAGGGAAAAAATCATTTCCTGACTTCTCCTCCCGCACTTGGTTAAGCTCTTCAAAAACATCATCAGGACAAACTGCGAATCTGGCTTTATTTTTAGGGTCTCCTGGCAGAACGGTAATCGGGTTATCGTGTATTACTCGCCTGTTCTCACGCCATTTACTCATCGGTAGCCGTGAATTTCCAAAGACGAAATCTATGACGTCTCCATCAGATAATTCATTGTCTATGGGTAATACTCCACCTGGCAAAGTAATAGTGGTTCTCAATCGTTTAGCTATACCAACAAAGACTTCCCATTCATTCAAGACATCATCTCCTGAATGAATGACACGATCAGTGTAATTCGTATAAACGGCAGGAAACCGTCGATCCATCACGTTAGGAACATCTTCTCTTTCGAGTTGCAAGCGAGGGGCAATAACGTAATCAGATAATTCTGCTGTAGCAGTCATCCTATGATCAATTACTACTAGTAAATCTAGGTTCTGAAGTGCCTGTAAAGTCTTACGTTGATCAGGCCATGCCTGAACAGGATTCCCGCCGGAGACAATCAATGCACGAACTTGCCCCTCTCCTTCAAGAAGGATCTCATCATTTAAGGCATTAGTTAGCATTTCATCTGCAAGCCCTGATAGCCCTCTGACCCTGTGCGGCGCTCCGGGTGTAGGAGAACTTGGGGCTTTTACTTGCGCCCTTCGAGTGTCTCCTGGTGAAAGCATGTAAGGGCTTTCAAGAGTTTCACCCTCTTTCAAAACTCGACCACAGAGTACGTTTAGGGTGAGAACTAAAGACTCCATTAATGTCCCATGTGGAGCCATATTTGCTCCTGTTCCTGACCCAGCTGTTCCCTTCGGCCCATTTGAAAAAATTTCCGCTGCTCTCTGGATATCTTGTTCGCGAACATCACAACGAGTAGCCGCATATTCAAGAGTGAAAGGATCTGTGGCTTCCTTTAACAGTTCAAGTTGTTTCTTCTCAACATAGGTTTCACAAAAATCTTTATCGAAGAGATCATTGCGAAGTATGAAATTTATCATTGAGGAAAGAAGAGTAGGGTCCTCCCCTGGTTTTACCTGAAGCCAAACATCAGCCTGCTTTGCTAATTCACTTTTTCGTGGATCAACGACAATTAGTTGCAACCCTCGTTCCTTAGCCTCGCGAAGTTTCACAAAGGGGTTAGTCCCCTGAAGACCATTAGATGGCCCATAGCTTGAAACAAGAGAGTTGTATCCAACTGCAAGGAGAACATCTGAATCACAAAAATTTTGCCAACCAGCTTCCCATGAACCTAATCGGAGCAAAGAACTTCTATGTGCAGGCTGATCGATGGTTAAGGATGTATAAAAAGAAGGCGAATTAAAGCCTTTATGCCATGCTGAAGCAACGGGGACACCAATACTATTCTGATATGCTCCGGTTCCGATATACGTCGCTACTGAACGCGGTCCGTAATTAGAAACTATTTCGTTGAGTTTAGTAGCAATCTCATCGAGAGCGTCTTCAGATGCAATTGGCTCAAAGTTTCCCGAATTATTCTTCTTCAATGGGGCGCGTAGCCTACTTGGGCTATGAAATTGATCTGCTAATTGACGACCTTTGATGCAAGAGTAGCCTCCAAATAATGGATCATCTTTGTCGGCACGAACCGCAATAATTTTCTTACCCTCTTCTACATCAATTTCCATTGGGCACGCAGCGTGGCAAACTCGACAAAAAGTTTTTTTCGTTTCAATCATCCCTTTAATCTACTTGATTTTCTAAGCAGAGGTTAAATACCTTAACTCCGGTTAAAAAAATACTATTCCTGAAGTGGCACGCGTAGCTAGAAGATGAGATTGTTTAGCATGACGTATGAATGTTTTGAAGTAACCGAAATTGGAAAAGTCACTCATGTCCAACTGAGTCGCGGTGATAATTTGAATACTATGATTCCTGCATTTTGGAGTGAACTACCGAAAATTATAAATGCCATAAGTGATGAAGGAAAAGCAAGAGCGATTGTTATATCTTCTACTGGAAAACATTTCTGTGCAGGAATGGATCTTTCAGTATTCACAAGCGGTGGATTAGAAAGCGGCGCAAAAATTGAGAAAGGAAGAAGAAACGCCTTAACAAGAGGGTCTGCCTTACATTTACAGGACAGCTTTACATGTTTTGAGAAAGCTAGAATGCCTGTGCTTACTGCGATTCAAGGTGGTTGTGTAGGAGGTGCGGTAGACATGGTAACTGCTGCCGATATGCGTTATGCATCTGAGGATGCTTGGTTTTGTATTCAAGAAATAAATATTGGAATGACCGCAGATGTTGGGACTCTTCAAAGACTCCCAAAAATAATCCCTGAAGGTGTTGCTAGAGAATTAGCTTATACAGGTAGACGAATGTCGGCAAAGAAAGCATACGAAGTAGGTCTTGTTAACCAAATTTTTTCAACCCATGAGGAGCTTGTAGAAGGTGTCTTAGATATTGCTGGAGAAATTGCAACTAAATCCCCACTTGCTATTTGGGGAACCAAAGAAAGCATAAACTTCACTCGAGACCATTCTGTAGCTGACAGTTTGAACTTTATTGCAACTTGGCAAGCTGGCATGTATCAGCCGCAAGATATGGCGTCAGTTTTTGAAGCACAATCAAAGAATGAAGAACCAGAATTTGATGACCTTCCACCGGCCAGGCCTGGTTTAGCTTAGGTAGCAAGCAGCCGTCTACCAATTAATTTGAGGCATAACGTCTCATCCGCTCCTTCAAATATTGATAGTACTCTTGCATCAACAAACAGTCGACTTACGGCATACTCCTCTGCATAACCAAATCCGCCATGGATTTGCATCGCCTCTCTTGTAACCCATTCAGCTGCTTTGCAGGAATAGGCTTTAACCATAGCTGCTTCTAAAGTTCCTGAACCCTCGGACATAAGTTCTCCAACTTTGTAGGTATATTGCCGACACGCCTGAATTAAAGCAGCCATACGTCCTAACTTTGTTTGAGTTAACTGATACTGCGAAAGAGATTGTCCAAATACTACGCGTTCGTCACTATATTGTGTTGCCTCTTCGTATGCTCGTTGCATTACCCCTACTGCACGCGCAGCTGTTTGTAATCTTCCATTCTCAAAGCCAGCCATTTGTAAATAAAAACCTCTCCCAACACCTTCCGCTTCGCCAATAAGCGCTTCATTTGGGACTTCCCAATTCTGGAAAGAAATCTCGAAACTATGCATTCCTCTATATCCAATTGTTGGAATAGCTCTTCCTTGCATTCTTCCCCCAGTTTCCTGTCGTAAATCAAAATGGTGTCCTTTCACTCTTTCTTTCTGAACAACAAAAACACTAAGCCCTCTGTGACTTGCCGCTGAATCAGGGTTTGTTCTTGCTAAAACCATTAAAAGATCTGCTCGGCCTGCGAAGGTACACCATGTCTTTACTCCATTCAATTCCCATGCGCCACTGGCCTTTTGCCTTGCCGATGTAGTAATAGAGGCAACATCGCTTCCATGGTCGGGTTCGGTAACAGCAACAGCAGACATGTAGTTTCCACTTGCAATTTTTGGTAAGAGTTCTTTCTTCTGCTTTTCAGTTCCACCATTTTCTATTGCTCTGGCCAGGATTTCAGGCCTAGTGATAAGAGAACCCCCGATACTTAGGGAAGCTCGAGATAACTCTTCAGTTGCTATAACCATCCCGTAATTATCTAAAGCAGAACCTATTGCAGTCCCGCCATACTTCTGAGGTATTGAAAGGCCAAAACATCCTAGATCTGCAAGCCCTTCAATAACTGATTCAGGCACATCTAAGTCTTCCCTATGCACTTTCTCTGCAAGGTGTTCAATATGCTCTCTCCCGAAACGTCGGAAGGTATCAGCAACTAACTGTAACTCGTCACTTAAATACGAGTTAGCTTTCATAGAAGCTACTTTTGAATAATTTTGTGGGGTTCCGTGAGATGCTACAAAGTTTTTTAATTGTTCAAGGTCTGATTTCTCTATTCCCCAAATTTCTTCAAGACCGAAAGACATATCGGCGATTGAGCGTAAGGTATCTGCGCAAAAGACATCAACCATATATTTTTCTTCTTCACCATTTTCTCCGAATGAAATAAAGCTCTCTGAAATTGAAAGCGCTGCAGTGGCGTGTGCTAGTTCGTATAAAAATACTTGGTTCTGGTCCGAGGTTTCCCCGCTTCTAACGTAATCTAACCCTGCTGAAATAATATTTCGTGCGCTGATGAGGGCTTGAGAGGCTGTATCAGAACTCATTTTTTCCCTTCAGTAGCTAGCAAACTTGGAGTCGTCTGAATTTCCATTCTACGGGTTTGATTTACCTCAGACACTTTCAATAGAAAATCATCTTTTGATAAAGCAGCGTCATTATCTTTGATTTAACTTGGGTTCTTATCACTTAATATTCTTATCCCGCCTATAACTCCCTAGTTGTCTTCTGTTTCCAAAAAATGGACAATCATTGTGTTCTAATCTTAGAACTTAGCTAGTTTAAGAATATGAATTCCCCCCACATAACGGCAGGAGTGCATTTACCGCAAGCAGGACCTGCTGCTTCAGGAGATTCAATAACTGAAGTAGCACAATGTGCAGAAAAACTAGGTTTCAGTGATGTTTGGGTAAGTGACCACTTAGTAGTTCCGTCTGAAGCTGAATATCCTCCATCTGCTTATATATATGAGCCATTGGCAGTTATGTCTTGGGTTGCAGCTAAGACAACGAGAATCCGAATAGGAACTACTGTTCTAGTTTTACCAATGCGTAACCCTGTAGTTACAGCAAAATCTCTTGCATCAATTGATCAGTTAAGCGGTGGCAGAACGATACTCGGTACCGCAGCAGGATGGCTTAAAGAAGAATTCTCCGCTCTAGGCATACCTTTCAACGAGAGAGGCCCACGAACAGATGAAGCATTAGAAATCATCCAAAGGCTATGGGACGACGACCATATAACAGCTTCCTACCCTATACACGGGTCTGAATTTATTAATATGAGATCTAAACCTCAACCAATTGGAGATATCCCGATTTGGATTGGCGGACATGCTGATGTTGCGCTTCGGAGAGCGTGCCGAGTAGGCGACGGGTGGCATGGAGCTTTCCTCTCCCCTGCAGAAACATTGAAGAGAATCAAGAAATTAAACTCTTATAAGCGGAAGGAAAAATTTATAATCTCGATGAGAACTAATTGGGATCCAATAGAAGATGACATAAAAAAAATCATGTCAGAACTTAACGATTATATGGAGGTTGGAGTGACACATTTTCTTCCGGAGCCAAGACAAAGACGCATTGAAAAATACTTGCAATCAGTTCAGATTCTGGCTGATATCTTCCACGAATCCGGCATACACATGTCGGATCGTTAAAGATCTGTCTCTACTAATCAATATTTTCTTTTCACTTTTGAGAAATAACTTTCTCGCGTGTTGGTACTTTACAGCCGACATACCACACACCAAAAATCCCGACAGTTCCTACAATAAATCGAATGCTTATCTGATTAAGAGCAAAAACGATACTCAACACCACAGCTAAGGACATCATAGTAATAGCTATTATTTTAGATTTTCTAGGCATACCTAAACCGGATCTATGATCTTGAACAAATTTTCCAATTCCGGGTAATTGAAGAACCCATCTCTCAAAACGGGGACTTGATTTAGCAAAACACCAAGCAGCCATAATCATAAAAACTGTCGTTGGCAGTCCTGGTACTAGTACCCCTATAAATCCTACAGCGACGAAAATAAACCCGATGACAAGAAGGAGATAACGGAGAACAGTTGACTTGACCATCTGATTCCTATTGCTATCCGTATCACTCATCATTCTCACCTAACACTAGTCTTGAAGCATTACTGTTAGTAGTAACAGGGTAACTCTTGTAAGCTAACACAATGGGGGAAGATACAAAGATTACAGAACTCATCAGTTTGACGGGTAAGAGAGCGCTTGTAACAGGCGGGTTAAAAGGAATAGGTAAATCTATAGCTTTAAGACTCTCTGAAAGCGGAGCCAAGGTTCTAGTCGCAGATGCAGATCCAGCAGTTAACAAAGAAACTGCAAGCGAAAATATCTCTTTTGTTGAATGCGACATTACTGAACACAGTCAAGTAACTGAAACTATTGGTAAAGCGGCCGGCAATTCTGGACTTGATTTCCTCGTCAATAACGCTGGGATCTTCCCTACAACTGGCCCAATAGAAAAAGTGACTGATGAATTTATTACTAGAATGTTTGAGGTAAATATTCGAGCACAATTCAGCGTTTCACGCGAAGCTTCTAAGCTAATGAATCGTGGAGGAGCAATTGTCAACATTTCATCTATAGCTGCAATAAGCGGCGGTGCAAATATAAGTGCTTACAGTACTTCTAAGGCCGCAATTCTTGGCTTAACGCAATCTTTCGCTAACGAGCTTGGCCCAAGAGGGATTCGAGTCAACGCAATCGCACCCGGTATCATTGACACTCCCGGAGTACAGGAGCAATTGGAACCGCTAAAGGCTGGGGGCCTTGACATTGATACTGCCATAGCAGCAAATCCTTTACGCATCCCAGGGAAACCTGACTACATAGCACGCTCTGCTCTCTTCCTAGTTTCCGATTTAGCTGAGTTCATAACTGGCCACCTACTTGTTGTAGATGGCGGATCAACTGCTTGAAAGGGAAAGGTATGAAGTCAAAAACAATTCAGGAGATCAGAGAGAAGATAATCTACGAAATTTCTAGGACTGCCCCACCTGAAGGCTTTCCTAAATTCCATGATATTCCCAGAGAAAGATATGTTTCTCAAGAATTCTATGAACTTGAACAAGAGTTCGTATTTGGCAATTCATGGGTCATAGCCGGACGAGAAACAGACCTAGAAGCACCCGGTGACTTTTTTACATTCAAAAAACTCGGAGAGCCCATGATCCTTATTCGAGGAAATGACGAAAAAATTCGCTGTTTCTATAATACTTGCCAACATCGGGGAGCACCTGTTGTTAGAGATGATAAAGGATCCTCTAAAAGACTCCGCTGCCAATATCATTCATGGAGCTACGATATAACTAGCGGGGCTTTGGTAGCTGTTCCGGATGAACATGATTTCGTTGACTTAGATCGAACTCAACGATGCTTACCACGAATAAGTTGCGAAACTTTTGCAGGTTTTATTTTCATAAATAAAAACCCGGATGCAAAACCTCTGATGGAAAGCCTTGGTAGATCTCGAGAAATGCTAGATCCTTTAGATTGCCAATCACTCAAAGAGGTCTATCGGGACAGCATGATAGTCCCGTGTAACTGGAAAGTAACAGCTGAAGCTTTTCTGGAGGTTTATCATTTCAAACATATTCATTCAAATAAAGAAGGCTGGGCCACACTAGATAGCAAGAAGTCCGCAATGGGGCTATATCCCCAAGGACACAGTCGAATGGTTACTGGCTACTCAGATCAACACGTGCAACGATCTAATATGAACAACTGGGATGATTGGAAACCTATTGATAATGGTGATTTTAAAATAGTCCAGTCAACAAGTCAGGATTTCTTGAACATGTTGGACTGCACTAGTACAGCTGTTAGCTACTTTCCAAATACAATCATCCCATTGGGGGTTTTTGGGTTTCCCATTCTTCTTTTCTGGCCAATTGATATTGGCACAACTCTGCTTGAATGGTTTTATTACGCTCCTCCTGATTGGGAAGGTGATGAATTGCCCCTTCACTGGAAGATTCGTGCAAAACAATTCAATCAAATTATGGATGAAGATAAATACAATATGGAACCAATGCAGGAATCTCTTAATTCTAAAGCTTTTACAGGAGTTCCTATTAGTTATCAGGAACGGCGAATTTGGCATCTTCATGAAGAAATCGATAGAAAAATCGGTCTTGATCGTATCGAGAAAGGGCTCAGAATGGATCAGCTTCTCGAGCCATATCTTATTGATGAACATGTTTGATTTACAGGAAATATTTCATATAGGAATCCGTGTTCCCGATATTTATCAAGCAATGGAGGAAATGGGTGATTCGCTTAACCTTACGTGGGCCGAAGTTGTTGAGTCGCCTGGCCAAAGTATTTGGACTCCAGATCATGGCCAACAGAAAGTTCCCTTGAAATTCGTTTATTCATGTGAAGGGCCGCAACATATTGAATTACTTGAAGGAGCTTCAGGTTCATTTTGGGATGGGAGTGAAGATTCCGGCGTTCATCATGTTGGAGTTTGGGTGGAGGATGTTGAAGAAGAAACCAATCGTCTTATACGCCTAGGTTGGAAATTACTCGCATCCGGAAGGTCTCCTGAAGAAGGTTATGCTGGAATGACATATCTTGCTCCTGTTAGCGGAACAATAGTTGAGCTTGTTACACCAGCGATAAAACCTAGGTTTGAGCGGTGGTGGGCTGGCGGTTCGCTAAGTTAAGAGAAAAGAGCAAATAATTCTTGAAACGCTACGAGTTGCCCTCCGCTAGTTGATGATGGGACAAGTATAGGAGTGTCCAAACCGGCATCGTACCACTTTTCTAATCCTTCTTTAACCTCACTTGCTGAACCGTATAGGGTTACATCACTAAGCCACTCATCGGTCATCAGACTAGGCAATAATCCATATTCTCTCTTCTGAAGTGCTTCTTCAATTCTTTTCATTTCTTTTTCGTACCCGGCAGCCTTCCAATAATTTCTGTAGTTAGGAAGATGCATGTACATAGTCAATGTTTTCCTATTCACCGCAGCAGCTGCTTCTCGATCTTCCGAAATGCAAGTCGGAATCATGCCACCAATAAAAAAACTGTCAGAGATCTCTTGGCTCTCCCTCATTCTTTGTAAAGAACCTCTCAAAGCACTTCTGGCCCCATTAGCAAGCACAACTCCATCACCTATTGCCGCGCCTAAATTCATCATACGATCACGCATGGCAGCAAGAATCACTGGTGGAAGTTCACCTATTTTTTTAGTAGCTTTGAACTCTTCAATAAATTTTTGCATGTCTGATAAAGGTCTACCAGTTACTAGCGAAAGACGGTCATTCATCGGTCCGTGGCTAACTCCTACTCCAAAGCGAAAGCGCCCTTCAGATAATTCATGAATAAACGATGCAGAAGATGCATAATCTTGCGGGTGCCGAGTATAAATATTTACGATTGAAGTTCCAATTGAAATATGTTCTGTTCTTGCTGCAATTCCTTGGCATAGACCCAAAGCATCCCCGAAACTAGGGCAATAAATTCCGGAGAAACCCCTTTCTTCAATTTCAACTGCTAGGTCCAGAGTAATTGATCGCCTTCCAGGAACCGCAGCAAGCGACACAGATGGGAGTCTGTTATTCAATACGCAACCCGGAGATGGCGCGGCTAATAACAAGTTGTTGAATCTGCTCTGTCCCTTCGAAAATGTCGTGTATTTTCGCATCCCTGTGCCACCGTTCAACAGGATATTCCCGAGTGTATCCATAGCCTCCGAGTATTTGAATAGCTCTTTCAGTAGCCCATACGGCTACCCGTCCAGCTTTAAGTTTCGCCATTGATCCTTCAGCATTCTTAAATTGGCCTTGCTTTCCTAGCCAAGCAGCTCTCCAAGCTAGCATTCTTGTCGCATCAATTTCTGTTGCGATATCAGCGAGCATGAAAGCTATGCTTTGGTTCTGAATTATTGGTTTTCCGAACGCGTAACGTTCTTTAGCGTATTCTAGTGAATACTCATACGCAGCTCGTGCGACCCCAATAGCTTGAGCGGCGACTGCAGGTCTAGTAGCTTCAAATGTTTGCATAGCTGCTTGAGCATTACCCTTTTTGCCAGATCGTACTCTTGCTAAACGCTCATCAAGTTTTTCCTTACCACCCAATAGACAATGACCCGGAACTCTAACATCATCTAAGACAACCTCTGCAGTGTGGCTCGCTCGGATACCATGTTTCTTATACTTTTGCCCTTGGCTTAAACCAGGTGTATCTGGAGGAACCACAAAACTCGCGTGTCCTTTAGAACCCAAAGTTGGGTCAATAACTGCCACGACTACATGAATATCTGCTATCCCTCCATTCGTTATCCATGCTTTTGTTCCATTTAAAGTCCACTCATCTTTTGCTTCGTCATATTTAGCAGAAAGCCGATAGCCACCGACATCTGAACCCGCATCCGGTTCAGATGCACAGAAAGCTCCAAGCTTTAAATTTTGAGCATCCCCATAACACTGCGGAACCCATTCCATTACTTGCTCACTATTCCCTGAAGCTAAAATTCCTGCAGCGGCGAGTCCTGAGCCCATAATAGCCATTCCTATTCCGGCATCACCCCAGAATAGTTCCTCAATCGCTACTGGCAGCGTTAGCCCAGTTGGGTCATTTGTCATAGCTTCAGCCATAAACTCCCAACCATAAAGACCTATTTCAGCAGCCTGTTTAACTACAGGATAGGGAAATTCTTCTTTCTCATCCCATTCTTCAGCGACAGGCCTAACTACTTCTTCTGCAAAACCATGCACCCAGTTTTGGATTCCAATTTGATCATCATTTAGCTCAAGTGAGAATTCAGCCATTTATAAATTACCTCTCTACAAATAAGTTCACATCTTTATAATAATGGTTATTATTTACCAGCATAGGGTAGGCGTTGAAGATCGTCTAGAGCATGGGATGAAAAGTAATGTCAGCGAACAATTAATTGTTTCTTGCCTTCTTGCATCATTCAAGCAGTAAACGGCATTACCATTTCTAAATAATGACTGAAAATGCCTCACCTCCGGAACTTGCTAAATCCTATATTCCTTCTGAGACTGAAGAAGAAATCAGTGCTCTATGGTCCAAGTCAGGCGCATTCCACTCAAACCCCTTAACAACTGATAAAAAACCGTATTCTATAATTATTCCGCCACCTAATGTGACTGCTGCTTTACATTTAGGCCACGCTCTAAACAATACGCTCCAGGATGTATTGGTGAGATACCACCGGATGGCTGGCTATGCCACAATGTGGATGCCGGGGACTGACCACGCAGGGATTGCCACACAAACTGTGGTTGAGAAAAGACTGCTGGGCGATGGGACCTCGCGCTTGGAGATAGGAAGAGATGCCTTTGTCCAAAGAACTCAAGAGTGGAAAGATGAATATGAAGAAATCATCATCAACCAACTCATAGCTATGGGTGCGTCCTGTGATTTTGATCGAACTCGTTTCACTATGGACGAAATCTGTGCAAATGCTGTCCGACATGCTTTTTTTACTCTCTTTAAAGATGGTTTGATCTATAGAGGGAAAAGATTAGTCAATTGGGATCCTGAAACCATGACAGCTTTAGCTGATGATGAAGTAGAAATGGAAGAGATTGAAGGGTCAATGTGGTACTTACGGTATCCGCTTGAAGATGGTTCGGGATACGTAACTGTTGCTACAACTCGCCCGGAAACAATGCTGGGAGACACTGCAGTAGCTGTAAATCCAAACGATGTCCTTGCGGGAGATCTAGTGGGGAAGATGATTCGATTACCCATTGTGAATAGGTTGATTCCTATTGTTGCAGATGACTACGTCATTATGGCAGATCCAGATAGCGATGATATAAAGGCTCGGTATGCATCTGGCTTCTTGAAAGTTACCCCGGCTCATGATCCCAATGATTGGGAAATTGGCCTCAGGCATGATCTTCCAATTATCAATATCATGGGACCTGATGCAAAAATTTCTGCTCATTATGGATGGGATGATGTTTCCCAAGAAGCTTCGCAGTTTGTTGGCTTAACAAGAGAAGAAGCTCGTAAATCTATTGTTGCATGGTTCAAGGAGAATAATCTGCTTGAAGATATTAAGCCCTACTCGCATTCGGTTGGACATTCGTATCGCAGCCATGTCCCTATCGAACCCTGGTTAAGTTCTCAATGGTATGTAGCTGTCACCGATGATCGTCTCCGAGGTTCCGCTTTGAGAGCTCTCGAAGAATCTCAGGCCCCTTCGCTTCCGGATGATATTGCTCCTAGATCAACCTATGTAGGCGATGGGGATTTAGTCTTTTCTCCATCAAGGTATGCTAGGACATATCACTCTTGGCATGACGGCATAAGAGACTGGTGCATTTCACGACAATTGTGGTGGGGACATCAGATACCTGTTTGGGTTCGTGAAGTTCCAGAAGAAAAAAGCCCTGTTCCGCTTGAAGGAATTGATTCAAATCTTGGAATGATTGTTCAAAGTAACTGGACCGATAAAGGTGCATCACACATGGTTCGAAGAGTTGGCGAAGGAATGCTTGAAGAAGCTATCTGTGTGCCGCCGGAGAATACTTTAAAACGAATGAACTTGGAAATTTCAATTACCGAAAACGCTTTAATATCTGAGTTGGAGAAACAGGGATTTGTTCGTGACCCTGATGTACTTGATACGTGGTTCTCTTCAGCACTCTGGCCACTTTCAACTATGGGATGGCCTTGGCCAGAAGATTTCCCCGAAACCGAAGGTCTCCTTGATTTCTTCAACCCAACTTCTGTCCTCTCAACAGCGCGTGAAATCATTACTTTATGGGTTAGCCGAATGGTTATGTTCAATCGGTATTTCCTAAAAGGTCAACTCCCGTTTAAGGATGTTTTCATCCACGCAATGGTTCAGGATGGACATGGGCAAAAGATGTCTAAAAGTCTCGGAAATGGAGTTGACCCGCGAGACATCATTTATAGCCACGGTGCTGATGCCATGCGCTTTACTTTGGTTCAGATGACAACAGACACTCAGGATGTCAGAATGCCTGTTGAGATGGTTTGCCCTCATAGTGGCAAGGCCTTTGTTCCTGAATTTATTGAAACTCCTGCGGGACACATGGTTGCCGCTCCTATCCAATCATCACCTGTAGATACTGAGCATAAAATGGTAAGCGCATTTGGATTCGCCTCCGGTTCTGCTGAACCGAATGAACTTATACCACTTGCAAGAAACACATCTGCAAAGTTTGATTTGGGACGAAACTTTGCCAACAAACTATGGAATGCTACAAGATTTGCTTTGGGCAGGATTGACTCATCCTCTGAAATAGAAATAGATCTGGGAAGTAGACCTTTTATAGATAAATGGATTGTCACCCGACTGTCTGAAACGATCAAGATGCTAGAAGAGGCATTAGATTCGTACCAATTCAATATTTTCGCTGACACTCTTTATGACTTTGTTTGGCATGACGTGTGCGACAGATATCTGGAAGTTATCAAACCGACGATAAACGATGACCCTAGCCAACAAGCTATTCTGGCAAATATTCTCGATGCTGTGCTTCGGATTATGCATCCGGTTTGTCCATTTGTTACTGAAGCGCTTTGGCCCCATGTCCAGCAAGCGAAATATTCAGACTTGCAAGAAATTGATTTGCCTGACGCTGATATCTTAGCCACGGCTAGTTGGCCTACAACGCAAACTGTGCTTTCAGATTCGAAGGAAATACTTCAAAATTTCGAAAGGATTGATGCTTTGGTCAGTCTTCTAAGATCAACTCGAGCCGAACAGAAGATAAAACCAAAACAAATGATTCGACTTCATGTCTCACCATCCGTGAATGAACTCCTAAATGCAACAGATGGTTTTGTGGAAGTTCTAGCTGGTATTGAGGAAGTCGTTACCCTAAAGACGCCTCTTGAGACGAATTCGACTCTCCTTACTTTTGAAGGGGAAGAAATTCAAATTTCTGGACTTTTAACAGCAGTAGACAGCGAAGCCCAAAAGGCACGTCTGACAAAATTAGTTGACGAAAAGCGTAACCAAATTTCTGGATTTCAAAACCGTCTGAGTAATCCAGGATATTTAAAAAACGCGAAGCCTGAGATAATTACCGAGACAAGAGAAATGCTGGCTCAGGCAGAAGCAGATCTGAAAGCTGCCGAGAGTTCATTAAAGAATCTAGACTGACACGGTTCCCAAAGGGTTTTACTTTTCCTTATTGATCCAAACAGTTCTTTGTGGGAATGGCATCTCTATGTTCTCTGCGTCAAAAGCTTCTTTGAGACGGATTCTTAACTCTCGGGCAACTGCCCATTGCTCCGATGGATCTGTCTTCGCAACTAAACGGAGTGTAATTCCATCGATCCCAAGATTCTGCACTCCAACAACTTGCGGTTCTTCGATTATGTCTCCGTCCGTATACTCCTCATCTTCCCAGAGTCCAACAGCAACACGCTTCATAACATCTTGAGCATGTCGTAAATCAGTATCGTAAGCTACGTCTATATCTAGTACCGCCCGTGACCAAACTTGAGAGCGATTTCCTACTCGAGCAATTTCACCATTTGGGATATACCAAACGCTTCCATTTGTGTCTCTAAGGATTGTGGTACGTAATGTCATTCGTTCAACGGTTCCAGAGGCAATACCAACGTCAACTGAATCGCCCACTCCATACTGATCTTCGACGAGCATAAACATACCTGAGAGGAAATCTTTGACAATTGATTGTGCTCCGAACCCTACAGCCACACCAACTATTCCCGCGCCTGCAATGAGTGGCCCCAAGTTCACTCCTATCTCACCGAGCGCCATGAGCGCCGCCACTGACCAGATAGCGAGGTTAGCGATGCTAGACAAAACTGATGTCAGAGTCTCAGTTCTTGCCTTGGTTCTAAGTTCTGCCTGTTCATCTCTAAGTACTTTTCCAGCCTTAACCTTTCCTTTTATCTTCTGAAGTTGCGCCAAGGCTCTGTTTTGTCGCTCATCTGTTAAACGTTCACCGAAATGAGTAATTGTCTTTCGCATAACGCGCGAGGCAATAAATCCTGCTAGGAGAACAATGATAATTGTCAAAGGTTTATCAACTGCCCAACCTATTATTGAAGAAAGGGTCTTATTTCCTGATGCGTCAAAAACCCATTCACATATCTGGCCGGGGTCATTGCCACAAGCATCAGTTACTTCATTATTCGCAGACTGGTATGGGAGTAATTGTCTAATCATGCAAAAAGAGTAGATAGTTCAGGGGAAAACCTAGGTGATGGTGGGAAAAAATAATGACTTATTTACTTATTCTTTATAATTTACTAATTTTTACAAGTTTCTGTTACAATATATCTATTAATTTTATAGTTTTAGGATAAACATGACTAATTTAAAAATCGGCCAAGCCGCTTCTCTTCTGGCCTTAAGCGTAGATACGGTACGCACCTGGATTGATGAAGGAAAAATACCTTCAACAAGAACAGAGGGGGGGCACCGAACAATCGCGGGTTCTGATTTAGCAGTTTTCCTTAGCGAATCCTCCAAAAACTCCCCTGAAGAGAATAAGCGCCTATCAGCCCGAAACCGTTTCATCGGACTAGTAACAAAAGTAACAAAGGGCGACGTAATGGCGCAGATTGAGATCCAAGCCGGAGGAAACCGCTTCGTATCACTCATTTCTTCAGAAGCTGCAGAATCTATGGGTTTAGAACCTGGTGTTATCGCTGCTGCAGTTGTTAAATCAACAAACGTAGTTGTGGAACTTCCCTAATTTAGCTAATGGATAGAATTCGAAATATCCCCCAAAGGTTGAGATTAGCGATTCCAATAATAATCTTCTGCTTTCTAGGCATTGGATGCACCACCTCCCAGAATTCACTTCAAGTAATGGCTGCTTCATCGTTAACAGAAGCTTTTGAAGAAATAGCTGATGAATTCGAAAAAGAAAACCAAATTAAAGTCACACTAACTATTGCCGGAAGCACTTCTCTCGCTTCACAACTTGAGGATGGGGCAAAGATTGATGTCATTGCACTGGCGGACCTAGAAACAATGGAACGAGTGATACAAGCAGGAAGAGTCTCAAAGAATGACCTAAGAATTTTTGCCACGAACCACCTCGTACTCGCCACCCCCTTAGAGAATCCAGGAAATATTTATGATCTTAACGATCTCGAAAACAGTGTCACTGCTATTTGCGCCAAACAGGTGCCGTGCGGGAAATTATCATTTCAACTCGCTCTTCAAAAAGGGGTTAAATTGCACCCTTCAACATTCGAACCAAACGTTAGATCTGTTAGAACCAAAATTGAATTAGGAGAAGTTGATGCCGGTCTTATTTATATAACTGACATAAATAAAAAGATTAATCACTCATTAATCAGCGGCGCTGAAAAAGTTCAAACGGAATACCCTGTAGCTATCACTACTGACTCGAAACAAGAGTCAGTGAATTTCGTAGAATTTGTCCTGTCTCCGACAGGCCAGAAAATTCTACGACAATATAGATTTGGTGGCCCAGAATGATAAGAGCTCCTAAAGCAATTCCTCTTGTTCTTTGGCTAGGCGCTTCAATCGCTTCACTCCTTCTTATAGTCCCCTTTATCGGCCTATCACAAAGAACACCTTGGTCTACTTTTTTCCAAACGATAACCGAGGAGACAGTTCTGCGGTCTATAACACTGTCTTTAATTGTGGCAACATCTGCAAGTATTCTCTGTTTCATATTAGGCCTTCCATTAGGCTGGGTTCTATCAAGGGGCGAATTTCGGGGTTTAAGAGTAATACGGGCAATAGTCTTACTCCCTATGGTTCTCCCGCCGGTAGCAGGTGGTACAGCTCTTTTATTTGCCTTAGGAAGAAAAGGATTTATCGGTTCCAAATTAGACAGTTGGTTTGGCTTAACTTTGCCCTTTAGTACAGCCGGAGCAATAATTGCTGCAACATTTGTGTCTCTACCGTTCTTTGTTCTAGCGATTGAGACATCCGCTAATCAGCTTGATGAAAGCTATGAAGAAAGTTCTTTAAGTCTTGGGGCTAGTCCAACACGAACCTTCTTTACTACGTCTCTCCCGATGATAAAATCAGCAATTTTTGCCGGAATAGCCCTCTCATGGGCCCGAGCGCTTGGTGAGTTTGGAGCTACAATCACATTCGCAGGCGACAATCCTGAGAAAACCCGAACGCTCCCGCTTCAGCTCTTCGTAGCACTTGAAACGAATCCCGAAAGAGCAATGGTTCTTGGAATGCTTATGGTAGTTATGTCCCTAGCTGTCTTAATAACACTTCGAGGGAAATGGATGGCCTCTCAATGAGCACAATAAAGCTTTTAGGGTCAACTCGTTTAAATGGGAAATCTTTTGAATTTGATCTAAACACAATGGCACACAATCGCATTTCTATAATTGGACCTAATGGAGCTGGCAAATCTACTTTGCTAAGAATAATTGGTGGGCACCAGCCCCTAAATTCTGGCATTCTTCAAATCAATGGGAAAACAATCGACTCCCCAAACGAACGAATATTTATCCCACCCCATAAGCGGCCTACCGTCCTTCAGCATCAAAATGGTTGCGTATTCCCCTACTTATCCGTTCAAGATAATGTTGCCTTTCCATTTCGATCGCTCAAATGCTCAAAAAGAGAAGCGCGAACCAAGGCTGCTGAAATCCTCGAAAGGTTTGATCTTAAAAAAATACAAACAAGACTTCCACAAACACTCTCCGGTGGGCAAAATGCTCGAGTGGCTCTCGCTAGGTCTATAGCTAGCAACCCATCCTTTTTATTACTTGATGAGCCTTGTTCTTCTCTTGATATTGAATCAATCTCTGAAATTCATCGTCAACTCCAACATCTCGAAACAACGTTACTCATCGTCTCGCATGACCCTATAGAAACTATGAAACTAACCAATTTTATAATTGCCATTGAAAATGGAAAAGTAGTTCAACAGGGGAAAATTCATGAGCTTACCTCCAACCCGGCATCAACATGGATAAGTAAGTTTCTAGATTTAAATCTGGTCTCGGGAAATGCTAACGGTTACGATGTCCGAATTCTAGAAGGAGGTAGTCTGAATTTATCATCAAAATATTATGGACCTATCCATATTAGCTTTCCGGTTTCTGCTATTTCATTACACACCCAAAGACCAACAGGGTCTCCTAGAAACAAATGGAAAGCCACTGTCTCAAGCCTTGACATAGAAGAGGATTTAGTGCGTGTTGGACTTACTGGCCCATTCTATTCACGTGCAAAAATCACAAATACATCATTTAAAGAATTAGGTCTTGAACTAGGCAGTCAATGCTGGGCCTCAATCAAAGCAACCGAGTTAATGGTGCTTCCTTCTATGGATCCTGCTAAAAACTAACTATGCATTTATTCGCTACAGCTGATCTTCTTGATGACCATCCAGAAGCTGAAGTTCTTCCCCTAAAGCTTATATCATATGGAAATATCACTAGTTTCTTCGGCGAAACAATAACCGTTCTAGCTCCTGAAGATAACTCTTTCGTCCGTGAAACTCTCGAAAGCAATGGGAAAGGCAAAGTCCTTGTAGTAGATGGAGGCGGTTCCCTCAATTGTGCATTGCTCGGAGACCGCCTTGCTTCTCTTGCAATTGATAACAACTGGCGTGGAGTACTTCTGAATGGCTGCATAAGAGACTCAGCAATTATCAAAGATATGCCTATCGGAGTGAAAGCATTGGATACTCATCCAAGAAAAAGTGAAAAGCGCGGATTGGGTAAGGTCGGAGGGCCCATCGAAATAGCTGGAATAGAAATAAAAACAGGGGTTTGGATCTATGCAGACAGCGACGGTGTCGTCATTTCGAAAGACAATCTGCTTAAATAATCCACAAATTCTTAAAAAATTTCCAACAACTATTGACACGGGTGTAGTTACACGGCTGTAATTAGGTTCCGAACGTTTTTCAATGACGAAAAGCCATTTGGGGATTGAAGACACAAAATCCATCACAGCTAGGAAAGCGTGTGCTTCTAAAAAAAGCCAGTTGACGCTGGTTTTCAGTTGGGGACATTTGAGGAGAGACGATGGCATTATCTGAACCATCTATAAAAAAAGAAAACGACATACCGGAGACGGAAAAAATTGGCGATGTTGAAAATAACAATGTTCAATCTATAGCCGAGGTTGAAGGAGGTGCTAAAACCCCTTCTTCGCAAAGCGAGCTAAATGACGCCGCTATCTCCCAAAGTATCGGGATGCGTGTTAGGAAAAGAAATGGAGACCTTGAACAAGTCGACGTAAATAAAATAGTCAATGCTGTAGCTCGATGCGCAGAGGGCCTAAAAGGTGTGGACCCTATGCGTGTAGCGACTAGAACAATATCAGCACTCGCAGATGGAGCTACAACACAAGAACTTGATGAACTCTCAATTCGGACAGCCGCCGGCTTCATCGTTGAAGAGCCTAGATATTCGCGACTAGCAGGAAGATTGCTAGCTACTTACATTGACAAAGAAGTCCGGAATCAAAATATACCTTGGTTTACGGAATCAGTCACTAGAGGGCACGAGCTAGGAGTAATCGGTGATAGTGCATTAACTTTTGTTCTTGATAATGCTTCAACACTAAACGCTGCTATCAATTCTGACAGAGATAGAAACTTCGAATTCTTCGGTCTCCGTACTGTCTACGATAGATACCTCCTTCGACACCCGGAAACTAGAGAAGTAATTGAAACTCCCCAGTACTTTTTCCTGAGAGTCGCATGTGGGCTCTCCCAAAATGTTGATGAAGCTGTTGCCTTCTATGACTTAATGTCATCATTGGCTTACCTTCCCTCTAGCCCTACTCTATTTAACTCAGGCACAACACACCAGCAACTCTCGAGTTGTTATTTACTAGACTCCCCTGAAGATTCTTTAGAAGGTATTTACAAACGTTACACAGACATCGCTCAACTCTCGAAGTTTGCCGGAGGAATTGGAGTTGCCTGGCACCGTATTAGGAGTAAAGGTAGTTTAATCCAAGGAACAAATGGACTTTCTAATGGAATCGTCCCTTGGCTCAAAACACTTGATAGTTCTGTAGCTGCAGTAAATCAAGGTGGGCGTCGAAAGGGCGCTGCTTGCATTTATCTTGAGACTTGGCATGATGATATAGAAGAATTCCTAGAGCTAAAGCAAAATACGGGAGACCATGCACGGCGCACGCACAATTTAAATATTGCTAATTGGGTACCAGATTTATTTATGGAACGAGTTGAGAATAACTGGAAATGGAGTTTATTCGATCCAAAAAAAGTTCCGCACCTAACAGACCTATTCGGTGAAGAGTTTGAGAAAGCATACATTGAAGCCGAAGAAGCTGAATTGTTTGAACGCCAAATCGATGCTCGTGATCTCTATTCCAAAATGATGCGAACACTCGCAGAAACTGGCAATGGGTGGATGACTTTCAAAGACTCTTCCAATCTGAAATGCAACCAAACGTCAAATCTTCATAAAGATAATGAAACAAACGGGGAAACCCGCGTTGTTCATCTGTCCAATCTGTGCACAGAAATAATTGAAGTAACTAACCAGTCGGAAACAGCTGTCTGCAACTTAGGATCTCTGAACCTCGGTTCTTTCGTTAAGAACGAGGAAGCTCCCACATTTGACTTTGAGGAACTTGGAAAAACTGTAAGACAGGTAGTTCCTTTCTTAGACCGTGTGATTGATATCAATTTTTACCCAATTAATGAAGCTGGAAATTCGAATAACCAGTGGCGGCCAGTAGGTCTAGGGATGATGGGTTTACAGGATGTCTTCTTCAAAATGCAGATTCCTTTTGATTCCGATAAAGCGCGTGAAATTTCAGCGAGGATAAGTGAGGAAATTTATTACAACGCTCTTTGGTCTTCCACAGAGCTAGCGGAACTAAATGGCCCACACGAAACATACGCCCTAACAAGAGCTTCTCAGGGTGATTTACAATTTGATCTATGGGGTGTAGAACCAACCGATAAAGAAAGATGGGAAAATCTCCGTAATAGGGTTTCAGAACATGGATTAAGAAATTCGCTAATGATCGCTATTGCTCCTACTGCAACTATCGCCTCTATAGCTGGTTGTTACGAATGCATTGAACCTCAAGTATCAAATCTTTTCAAGCGTGAAACTCTCTCAGGTGAATTCATGCAAATCAATAAGTACTTGGTTAAGGAACTTCAAGAAAGAAATCTTTGGGATGAAGAAATGCGAACTGAATTAATTAGGAATGAAGGATCCGTCCAGACTGTGGAACGCATTCCAGTAGACCTGAAAGAGGTCTACCGAACTGCATGGGAAATCCCTATGAAATCTCTTATAGAAATGGCAGCTGATCGTGGTGCGTATATTGACCAAAGCCAATCTTTAAACCTATTCATGGAATCTCCGAATATAGGAAAACTGAGTTCCATGTATATGTACGCCTGGAAACAAGGAATTAAGACCACTTACTATTTACGATCACGTCCTGCAACAAGGATCAATCAAACAACCGTGAGTTCAAATATGCCAAGCCCTGATGGCGGGACAAACCAAAGCTTCAAAGATGAAGATGAACTTGCCTGCTCTCTAGAAAATCCAGAATCTTGCGATTCTTGTCAATAACCAAAACGAAAAAGAAAGAAACACATGGCCCTAGCCAACGAAAGTAACTACGCTCTCCCCTCAGAGGATTTAGATTTTGAGGAAGGTAGCGGCTCTAAAGAAAGTTCTGCGTCACGACCGGATAATATTCTTGATCCCGGTTTTGACTTAACCTTACGACCAATGAAATACCAAGTCTTTTTCGACATGTATAAAGACGCTATAAAGAATACATGGACTGTTGATGAAATAGATTTCTCAGATGATCATGCAGACCTAAGAAATATGTCGCCAGCGGAAAAACACTTAATAAGCCGTTTAGTTGCTTTTTTCGCTACTGGTGACTCCATAGTGTCAAATAATCTGGTTTTGAATCTTTATAAACATATAAATGCTCCAGAAGCAAGGATGTATTTAAGTAGGCAACTCTACGAAGAGGCACTTCACGTACAGTTCTATCTGACGCTTTTAGATTCATACATTCCTGAAACGAAAGAACGTGAAGAAGCTTTTGCAGCGATACATAATATTCCTTCGATACGCCAAAAAGGTGAATTTTGCTTTAAATGGATGGGAACCATGGAGTCAGTAGATGAACTTCAAACTGAACAGGACCAAAGAACATTCTTGAGAAATCTCATATGCTTCGCCGCCTGTATAGAAGGATTATTCTTTTTTGCTGCTTTTGCCTATGTTTATTTTCTTAGAAGCAAAGGCCTGCTAAATGGTTTAGCAGCAGGAACTAATTGGGTATTTAGAGACGAAAGTGCACACATGAATTTTGCATTTACTGTTGTAGAAACAGTTAGGCAAGAACAACCTGAACTGTGGACAGAGGAATTAACGAATGAAATCAAAGAGATGATTAGCGAAGCAGTTGAATGCGAGATGCGTTTTGCCGATGATGTTCTTGGAGGCGGGATTAACGGCATGAGCCTTTCTGACACTCGTGATTATCTGCAATTCGTGGCAGACCAACGACTCATGCAACTTGGAATTGACCCAATTTACGGCTCAAAAAACCCATTTGATTTTATGGCATTACAGGACGTACAAGAATTAACAAATTTCTTCGAAAAAACTGTAACTGCGTACCAAGTAGGCGTTGAAGGCGACGTTAGCTTTGACGAAGATTTTTAGCTCTCCAGTCCCCCAACTGGAATCAAGCCAAGCCCGGTGCGCAAGCACTGGGCTTGAGCTATTTTTGCTCTTCTTTGAATAAAGCTAATACTTCCTCTGCAGCTACTACAGGAGAAATATCACTGGTTAGTATTCTTTCTTCAATCTCTAAAATTAAAGACGCCACATCAGGCTTTTCTTTTACACTGTGAATTAACCGATCTTCGACTAGAGTCCACATCCAACGCACTCTCTGAAGTGACCGACGCTTTGCCCAATCGCCAGTTTCTTGTCCAAGTTCTTGATGGAGATTGATTTGCTCCCATATAGCCGGAATACCCTGCCCACTGGACGCTGAACATGTCATAACCGGAGGACTCCATTGAGAATTAACTGGCCTAAGAAGCGTCATTGCAGACTGATAATCACGAGCTGACTGTCTGGCACGTAATTCGTTTTCTCCATCAGCTTTATTAACTGCAATTAAATCTGCTAACTCTAACGCTCCTTTTTTAATTCCTTGAAGAGAGTCACCAGACCCTGGAAGTAAAAGCATGAGAAAAAAATCTACCATCTCTGAAACGATCGCTTCACTTTGGCCAACCCCGACTGTTTCTACAAGCACAACATCAAATCTTGCTGCTTCAAGAACCAGAATTGTCTCCCTAGTTCCTTTTGCAACACCTCCAAGAATCCCAGATGATGGTGAAGGTCTAATAAAAGCATTTGGATTACTCGATAGTCGATCCATTCGAGTTTTATCACCAAGAATTGAACCACCTGAGATAGAGCTGGATGGGTCTACTGCGAGTACAGCGACTTTATGACCAATACCAGTCAAATACGTTCCTAATTCGTCAATAAATGTACTTTTCCCAACTCCTGGTGAGCCTGTAACTCCAACACGAAGAGAACCTCCGGTATGCGGCGAAATATTATCAAGTAATTCGATGGCTTTTTCTCTATCACTAGAATTTGAACTCTCAACAAGCGTGATTGCTTTAGCTAACCATGTTCGGTCACTTGAAAGAACTCCTGCCGTAACTAATTCCAGCTCAGAAGACTGCACAATAATTAACCGATCTTATTGAGTAATTCTAAAGCAGCATCAGATATTACTGTCCCTGGAGGATATATAGCTGAAGCACCTGCATCATATAATTCTTGAAAATCTTGAGGAGGTACAACACCACCTACAACAATAAGAATATCTTCTCTCCCTAGCTGAGCAAGGGCCACTTTAAGTTGAGGAACTAAAGCTAAATGCCCAGCAGCTAATGAAGATACACCAACAACATGCACATCCGCTTCAACCGCTTGTTTAGCTGCTTCTTCAGGAGTCTGGAAAAGTGGTCCAATATCAACATCAAAACCTAAATCAGCAAAAGCCGTTGCGATAACTTTCTGACCTCTATCGTGCCCATCTTGCCCGACCTTGGCAACTAGTATTCTCGGACGGCGACCATTTCGTTTTTTGAAATTCTCGGTTTCTAACCGCACCGACTCGATCTGAACGTTTTCTTCTCCCACTTCGCTTTTGTAAACTCCTGAAATAATTTGTATTTGTGACCTATGACGACCATACACCTTTTCTAACGCATCGCTGATCTCACCAACAGTTGCGAACTGCCTAGCAGCCTCAATTGAGAGTTCTAGTAGATTACCATTTTGCGCAGCTCCATTAGTCAATCTCTCAAGTGACGCTTCACACAATTCTTGATTTCGATCTTCTCGTAAATTTCTGAGTTGCCTTATTTGAGCCGCTTGCACTTCATGGTTATCTACTTGCAAGATATCCACTTCATCTTCTTGATCTAATCGGAATTTGTTTACGCCGATTACCGGCTGTGTTCCGGAATCAATTCTAGCTTGAGTTCTTGCTGCTGCTTCTTCAATCCTAAGCTTTGGAATTCCTAGTTCGATAGCTTTTGCCATTCCTCCAGCTTCTTCAATTTCAGAGATGTGCTCCCACGAACGCGATGCCAAATCATGTGTTAATCGCTCAATGTAATATGAACCTCCCCAAGGGTCTACAACGCGTGTTGTTCCAGATTCATGCTGTAAGAAAAGTTGAGTGTTTCTTGCTATCCTCGCCGAGAAATCTGAAGGTAAAGCTAAAGCTTCATCAAATGAATTCGTATGTAGGGATTGAGTATGGCCTTGCGTGGCTGCCATAGCTTCGATACAAGTTCGCACAATATTTGTGTATACGTCCTGAGCTGTAAGACTCCACCCAGATGTTTGGCTATGTGTCCTTAAAGATAACGATTTTGGGTTTTGGGGATTGAACTGATGCACGAGTTTTGCCCATAACAAACGTGCTGCTCTTAATTTTGCGACTTCCATGAAAAAATTCATTCCTATGCACCAGAAAAAGCTTAATCTGGGAGCAAATTGATCAATATCTAAGCCGGCATCTAGGCCGGCACGGATATATTCAACACCATCAGCGAGTGTGTAGGCCATCTCAAGATCAAGAGTCGCTCCTGCTTCTTGCATGTGGTAGCCAGAAATCGAGATTGAATTGAATTTTGGCATTTCTTTTGATGTGAAAGAAATTATGTCGGAAATAATCCGCATTGAAGGCTTGGGAGGATAAATAAAAGTATTACGCACCATGAATTCTTTTAAAATATCATTCTGAATGGTTCCAGCTAATTTTTTTGGTGAAACCCCCTGCTCTTCTGCAGCTAATACATAGAGAGCGAGTATCGGCAGAACTGCACCATTCATAGTCATAGAGACACTCATTTTGTCTAAAGGTATGCCATCAAAAAGTTGTCTCATATCAACTATTGAATCAATAGCCACTCCAGCCATTCCGACATCACCCGATACCCTTGGGTTATCTGAGTCGTACCCCCTATGAGTTGGTAAATCAAAAGCTACGGATAAACCTTTTTGACCAGCCGCTAAGTTTCTCCGGTAAAAAGCGTTCGATTCAGCTGCTGTTGAAAAACCAGCATATTGTCGGATTGTCCAAGGTTGGTTTACGTACATAGTTGGGTACGGCCCACGTAAAAAAGGCGGGAAGCCTGGATACGTCTGTAGAAAATCCAAGTCATTTGTGTCTTGATCGCCATAAATTGCTTGAACCGGGACTCCCTCAGGAGTATTCCAAATTTTTTCACTATCACGACCAATTGCAGCTTTGCTAAAGGCAAATGACCATTCGTCTTTCTCGAATTTGCGGTTACTTTGATTAGAGATTAGCGGGATAGAACCGAACTCAGGAATTGCCATCAACGGCTCCCTTATTAGTGGCCAAATCAGAAATACGAAATTGAGAAGGCCTTTGCGACACCAATCCATCATTTGGAGTGTCTGGGTTGGGGTATGGCTCCCTTACTAATTCTGTTTGTGCAGATTCATGGAAGTCATTAACCCCTATGAACGTTTTTTCATTCGTTTCAATTTGCTCTTTAAATTTCTCACGACTTTCTTTTATTGATTCTTGAAAAGACCCTGATGATATTGCTTGAATTATTCCACCATTAAGTTCAAATGATTGGAACTTCTCCCAGGCCTTTTGTGCAATCTCGTCTGTTAACGACTCGACGTACCATGAACCACCTGCGGGATCTATAACTCTATGGATATTTGATTCTTCCATAAGGACAAGTTGCGTATTTCTAGCAAGTCGCATACCAAAATCGTCTGGTACCCCGAAAGCGCTATCGAAAGGAGGAAGACAAATAATGTCAGCCCCTCCAATTGCTGCGGAAAAACACCCCACAGTCGTCCGAAGCAAATTAACCCATGGATCTGTTTTAGAAATAAGAAATTGAGGAATAGAAGCTTGGATCTTTAAATGAACGTCTCTGACATTACATACTTCCCCTATTCGACTTATCAAAACCCGTAATGCTCGTATTTTAGCGATATCAAAAAACTGATCCGTTCCGACAGAGACCACGATATGAATTTGGCTAAACGCATTTGATAAAGGAACACCTGCTTTATCCATACTGTGAAGATACGCAATTAATATAGAAGCGATAGTTGCTAATTCGGTAACAGGGTCCGCTCCAGCTTCAGCATATTCCAAGCCGTCAATCCGGTACGTTGTTGCCCGGCCAAAATCCTTATGAACTCTTTTCGCAAGAATACCCCCGTCGTCCAATCCAGAGAGAGCAGAATCTTTGCTTAAACAGTTTCTAAAGAGTTCACTGATCGGATCAAAGCCTAAATCAAAGATAAATTCGCTACTCTCACTATCTTTAGAATCTAAATAGTTAATAAAGTTACGAGCATTATTTAAGCTTCCTGAAGAACTAGTTAAAGATAAACCAGCGATGCCCAAGTGGACTTGATCAAGAAGAGATTTAAAATCAGCTGAAGTAATTTTTGAAGAAACAATTTCAACGCTCGTGGCTCCTCGCTGTAAATCGTTTAAAATTTCCTCGTTCGTCTTTTGGTATGAAGTCACCCAATGACGCTGACGGATATCCCACCCATCTGTTAACCCACTGATATTAGATGCTCGTCTACTTATCCCGTATGTTGGATAATCTAACTTTACGTTATCTTCTTGTTGGATATAGATCGGATCAGTGAGGATACCGGAACCTAAATCAGCAAAAAGTATCTCATCAAATAAGTCAGCTTTAACAACTGATTTTGCCGCACCTAACCAATCGTCATAAGTTGGAAGACTATTGCTATCCAAAAACTTCATTATGTCCTCAGCCATATTTCTACCTTAGGCGTTTCTATCAACTGTTTGACAACATTATTGCCATCACACCCAATTACTAGGTGTTCCTCTTATATCAACTATTTTGTGACATTGACCACAGTGACAAAAGACACGGCTATTTCTATAGTTTCTAAAGTCGAAATGAGGCACAATATATTTATTACTTATTCAAGTAATATCTAACTCCTGAAAGGGTAGAAATAACAATGCCTCGAAAAACACCCCACCACGTACAATACGCAGACTTTGCATTTGCTTCTTCAGCCACTGCTGACGAACTGGAAACTCTATGCCGGCTCACTACAAGGATTGATGTCAAAAAAGGAAGTGTCTTAATGAACCAAGGCGCTTTTGGAAATGAAGTTCTCTTACTCGTACACGGTCAACTCGTTGTCGAGAAAAATGGTGAACTTATTGCCTCAGTTGCACCTGGAGCTGTAGTCGGGGAAAGAGCTGTAATCTTGAACGAGCCTCGCGACGCTACTGTCCGTGCGGCTTACGACTCAACTATTCTCGCTATGTCTAGAAGTGAATTCAATACACTTCTGGCAGAATGCCCCAGCATCGCACGAAATATACTTGAAGAAGCCCTTACTCGGGCTGGTTGATTGACACCTAACGGTTTAGCATCATACATACAATTTTGATTTAGAAGTATGTAGATAGTACGTAAATCAATCTATGAAAAAGAAAAAACATTGCTTGGCAAAATGGAAGATATGACCTCTGAAGAGCAGAACCTCCCCAAGACGAACGAGGTTGTTAATATTAACGACCCCGGTTCGGTGCCGTATGTTGATATTTCTGTAAATAATTTTGGGGAAATACTGTCAACGACACAGAGCATCACGGAGCAGGGTTGGGTAGTTCTCACCCCGGCTGGTCCTTTAGTAGTCGGCTACAAACAAATTAAAAATATTCTTAGAAACCCAGAATGGATTTCTCTTCTTTCTAGCGTGTCAATGCTTGATCAGATGGAAAGTGGCTCTGCAGATCTAAATAAAATTTTAGAACAAGCCCAAAGAGTCATTCCTGAAGTCCCCTCTTCAGTGCAGTTTCGTCCCAACGTTCTTTCGGTTGAAGGTGACGATCATAAACGCCTTAGACGTCTTGTAAATGCATCTTTTACTACAGGAAATACATCCAAACACAGAGAATTTATGCGATCCCATGCACAAAGTTTGCTGAAATCAATTCGTGATTCCGGGCAAGGTGAGCTCGTTTCAGAATTCTGCAGACCTTACCCAGTTCCCGTAATTTGTCGTGTATTAGGAGTCAACGACTCGGACTGGAAACTTTTTGATGAATGGGCGGACACTATTTTTTCTGCCCTTGATGCTGATGTAGAGTCAGTTATCGGACGCCTAGGAGATATTACACGCGCTCAAAAAGAACTCGACTCCTACGTTCAGAACCTTATCAAGCAGCGTGTTGCGGAACCTAAAGATGATTTGTTGACTGAATTAGTAAAAAGCCACTATAACGAAGATCGGCTTTCGCATGACGAGCTTAGTGCTATGGCTGAAGCGATTCTTCTAGCTGGAACAGATACGACACGGAATCAATTGGGGGCAATGTTGGCCGTTCTTGCTGACCACCCTGAACAATATCAAGCGTTGAGAGAGGACCCCTCCTTAGTTCCTATTGCTGTTGAAGAAGCGCTAAGATACATCAGCGCAGTAAGAACAACAGGAAGACTCGCCTCGAGGGACCAAGTTATAGACGGCGTCTATTTTCCAGCAGGTTCTACTGTATTGCTAGGCCTCCACGCTGGTGGGTTAGCTGAAGCAGAGGATCAAGGATTTGAGTTTAATATTCTTCGTAATGGTAAATGCCCACATCTAGCTTTTGGTTCAGGCGCTCATCACTGCTTAGGAGCTTCATTGGCCAGAGCAGAACTACAAGAAGCATTAACTGCTTTTATTGAAATTGTTCCTAGATATGAATTAACCTCACCGGTATCTTGGAAACCGCTATCCATGGGAATATGGGGCCCTTCTAAACTTGAAATAAAAATAATTGATGATGAAGAAAGTAAAATTCATCCGGACCGCAGTGCCCGATTCACCTCGACTATCAAAAAACCAGTTGCGATGAATGACGAAAGCGATACATCCCGAGTGGACAAGTGGATTCGCGAAGCAGCACAATCAAGAGAAACGCTTCGACGGTCCATCCCAAATCTCATTCGTAAACCAAAGTTTCCTCCTTTGGGACGACTAATCATAACTGTATTTCGATTTGGGAAAGCATTTATCTCCTGGAAAGTGATTGATCGTAAGCTTGCGCATCCGATTAAACAAGAAAAACTCTATGCAAGGTTACGAAATGTAGCCGAACAACAAGGTCCGACCTACGTGAAATTAGCTCAATTGATTTCTGCAGCTGAAGGTGTGTTCCCGGAAGCACTTGTTACAGAATGCAAGAAATGTAGGGACCAAGTTTCACCTGAACCTTGGAATAAAATTGAAAAAATAATAAACACCGAACTCGGTCCTCTGCCTGAAAATTTTACGAATATTTCTGAAGACCCAATTGCTGCGGCTTCAATAGCCCAAGTTCATGAAGCCACGCTTAGAAACGGTCAAACTGTTGTACTAAAGGTCCAACGGCCTGGGATTCGCAGAAAAGTAGCGAACGATCTCAAAGTAATGGCGTGGGTTGCGCCCAAACTGATTGGGAAAATACCTGTCAGCGCTCTAGCGAACCCCCCTGCACTCGTTGAACTCTTTGCTGAGACCATCTGTGAAGAATTGGATTTCAGGCTTGAAGTTGCAAATCTATTTGAGATTGACCGAGTTCTTTCGGCCAATCAGAAACATACTTGGGAAATTCCAACTCCAGAACTTAGTTTGGTTACAGAGAAAGTTATTGTAATGAGTAAAATTTCTGGAGTTTCTCTAGGAGAATCAATCTCTATGGGAATAAGTTCAGACCAAACTTCAACGATATTTAGACAAATGGTTGAAGGCCTTCTAGAAGGCGCAGTTATTCATGGCGTATTTCATGGGGATTTTCATGCAGGAAATGTCTTTCTAAATAACACCAACAAAATTGGCCTTGTGGACTTCGGTATTACAGGTCGTTTGGATGGAGAACGTCGATTAGCTTTTCTCCGCTATGTCGTTGGGATCATGACCGGTGATGTTGAGTCGCAAGTTCTTGGGATAAAAGATCTTGGAGCTTTCCCTGAAGATTCAGATATTGGCTTAATCATCAATGAGTTTCAACTTGAAAGAGATAACTTTGACCCTCTAGAACTGTCAGAAGAGGAATTTATTGACGAGTTCCGAACATTAATCAAGAATTTATTAGCCGAAGGAGCCCGCATACCAAAAGAGCTTATGCTTTTTGTGAAAAATTTTGCTTACCTTTCTTCTGTTATGCAGGAACTGGATCCCGATATGGATCTACTAACTGAGTTCCTAGAAGTAGCATCTGGGTTTTTTAGCAGAAATGGTGTCAGAGTTGCTACCGAAATAGGCTTTTCTTTAACAGCCGATGATGTAACAGATATGACCTTCAGACGAGTAGCAGGCCTACGTGAGAATGTTTCTACTTTGACATGGAAAGAATTAGGGGAACGTCGAAGTTCTCTCGTCCAGCGGATGGATCGACGGTCAATTAAGCAAATAATTGACTAGAATACGATCAAAATATTATTGATCAGCCTTTACTTTCAAATACTAGAAAATTTAGACACACATTTTAGGAGTGCTTTATGACAATACATGAAAAACCCATCATTCAAATCCCCTCGACTGAGCCTCCTAGTGAACTTGTTAGTGAAGACCTAATAATTGGAGAAGGAAGCGAATGCGTCTCAGGACAATTAATAAGTGTTGACTACGTTGGAGTTTCTTGGTCAAATGAAAGAGAATTTGATTCTTCATGGTCTAGAGATGAAGTTTTTACATTTTCTGTAGGTATCGGACAAGTAATTGAAGGTTGGGACGAAGGTTGCTTAGGCATGAGAGTTGGTGGTAGAAGAAAACTAACTATTCCCCCTAGTAAAGGGTATGGAGAGCAGGGTGCTGGTGGGATTATAGGCAGGAATGAAACACTAGTTTTTGTCGTTGATCTTAGAAGTATCGGATAAAAGGAGCTTTCATGGATAATAAACCTCTCTTAGGAAAAGTTGCAGTAGTAACCGGGTCTAGTCGCGGGATCGGTAGAGGAATAGCTATTGGCTTAGGCGAATTAGGAGCAACTGTTTATATAACAGGTCGATCTAGTGGCACTGGGCCTTTGACCATTAATGCCACTGCAGACTTAGTTGATAAAGCTGGGGGAAAGGGTATCCCAATTCAGCTGGACCTTGGTAGCGATATTGAAATAGAGAATTTGTATGAGACTATTCGATCTCAGGAAGAACGTTTAGATATTCATGTCAACAATGCTTTTAAAATACCGAACCCTCCAGTTTGGGGGGGAAAATTCTGGGAACATCCTATTCAAGTTTGGGATGATCAGGTTGGAATCGGACTTAGGTCTGCGTATATCGCAAGTGTGCATGCTGTTAAATTAATGCTCGAGAAGGAAGACACGCTGCGCCTAATGGTAAATATTTCTTCAAGCGGATCAGAACGTTATGCCTTGAGTGCTAGTTATGGTATCGCTAAAATGGGGACTGATAGATTGACTAGAGATTTCGCAGTTGAAGGTAAAGAAGATGGACTATGTGTGGTTGGGTTATGGCCAAGCCAAGTTCTCACTGAATTCATTCTCGACAGTATTGAAAAGGGCGATATCGAGCTTGATGAAGAGAACTCAGAAACGCCGCTATACACTGGTCGAGTTATCGCTGCTTTAGCGACAGACCCAGAGCGTTTTGAACGAAATGGCCAAGTTCTAACTACCGCCGAAGTCGCCTTACATTACGACATAAGAGATGAGCGGGACAAACAGCCAAAAGGAAAACGAAATCCGACTATGTTTCGCGAGACAATTTAACTTTTCGTTTTAAAGATATTTAAATCTTTGAGTCATTCCGGAGCTTCAACTAATCGCTTCGGAGGCGAGTGAGATCCTGGCTCTCGACTTCTCACAATACAAGACTGGCTACCAATTGCGCACAAATTTCCTTCTTGTGACCAAATATGAATTACCCCATGACCAAATCCATTTGAAATTGCATCTACCCGTATATCTAGTAAATACCAGTCACTAGGAGCGACATCAATAACTCGGATTGTATTATCTAAACTTGTGGAGCCCGCTCTTCCCCCTTGAGTAAAACTTATACCCATTGGCACGTAATCACCGAGAACAGCAAATGAGGCAGCGGAAGGTTCCAAAAGCTCTGGCATTCTGCTCCAGACAGCTATTCTTCCAGGTTCAATTTCTGCCGGTTCAGAAGAACCTATTGGTAGAGCCCATCTCTGTTCGATTCTAGAATCTAATGAATCTGAAACTTCGGAGAAACGTTCCCGAACAGGGCAGGATTCTGGCTCTTGAACTGCTGGAGGTAAACCATATGTTTTATCATCTGGGTATTCGCGCAATCCTAACGCAGCATTCACTGTTATGATCTCTGTTCCGCCGACATGACCGACAGCTCTAGCTTGTGTCGTTTTTTTCCCATGAACTGCTAGCGTCACATCGAAATCAACGACCGTACCTACTTTTGCGAACAAAAGATACTGAGCTGTAGCCCAAACCACAGGTCTTCCACTTGTACCCTCCATTGCTGCAATAGCAGCTCCTAAGCCGCTCCCACCGAACATAGCTCTATGGCCAGTAGAGATACCCTTAGAAACCGGCAAATGCCAGCGATGAGGGTTGTGTGAAGGTTCTAGACCGAGCCAGTTACGTGCATCCACATAATTGACGATAGCCCATCTTTACTTAAAGCACTTTATTTAATGTTTCCATTATGCTTTTAGCGATGCGAGATGGATCCTCCATAGGGGCAAAATGTGTTAGATCGGAATATAGTTCTAAGTTTCCAGACGGAAGCTGATCTACGATTTTTGGAGCGATTAATGCTGGCCCTTCCAGATCGCCACTTCTAGCAACAGTGATAGGAATCTGCACTTTTGGCAAAGATTCAAAAATTGTTGTTACCGAATTTTCGAAGACTTGTGCCTCTATTTCACCTCGGCATTTGAGTATTACCCCTTGCTCATGTTCTCGAAATCCATAATTGACATATGCCCATAAAGCTTCTGTGTTGACGGTTGAGAATGGTGGCCTTGATGCATATCGATCAAATGCTTCTTCACGAGAAGTAAAAATTTCTTTTCGCTTTCTAGCTGAAATAGCAAGGCGATTACCTTTTGACATTTCCAGTGGTATCGCCTCTTCACCTATAACAATAGGTTCAAATAGCCACCCACCTTTAAATGTTCCCTTTTCCATTTGCTCCGCCAATAATATGCTGCTTCCCCCCATGCTGTGCCCGACGGCAAAGGGATTTTGAAGGTCTAAGGATTTAATTGCTGCGAGAACATCCTCAGCCATTCCGGTCCAATCCATTTGGAGCCCTTCAGGTATGAAACTATTCCCGTGCCCTCGTAGATCCAAAGTCACGCACCTGAATTTTTCCTTCAATCTTATGCAAATCGGATCCCAGTATCTGCCGTGAAAACCAGTTGCATGACAAAAGAGAACATCTGGGCCACTTCCACCGTAGTCATGAGCGCAGACCTGCACGTTATTACTTGAGTTAATTAATAGTTCTATGGGTGAGTCTCGCATCATGATTCCAGAATTACACTAATAGCTATCTAGATGCTGAATTGGTATGGAAAATATTAACCTAATTTAGTTAGTAGCTGTCCGGTGACGTCTCAAACCGATAACGGGTGTTGTCGGTGCGTAACCTGCTTCGGCACGTTCTATTTCGGACTCCCCGCCCCAAAAGCCTAGTTCTCTTTGTTGCCTTGCATAGGTCTGGCAATCAGAGAGAACTTCACATTCAAAGCAAACCTTTCGAGCTCGATTTTCTCTTCTCTCTCGAGCTGCTGGCCTTTCACCAGGAGGTGGGAAAAATAATTGGGACTTGCCTTGGCATCCTGCATTTACCATCCACCACGGTCTCGTATTCTGAGGTGCTTCCACTTCAATTGCTGTCATAATCGCCCTTTTGTGTGCCTCTACTCACAACCTCAATCTATGCTGCTTTTTCATTTTTGTCATGATCTTCTTTATGAATAGTTATGATGCACTCATCTGTTTTAAAGATGATAAATTTTTCATACTTTAGACTTGTAAAGCAACCTTAATTGCACCTTCATTTCGTGTTCTCGCGACCTCAAATGCTTCTGGGGCTCCATCAAGATTAAACCGATGAGTGATTATAGCCTCAGGTAATTCAGGAGTTCCCGCAAGAATTTTTGCTGCTAATTGGAAGTCTCTTCCGCCTTTTGTGTGGCCATAAGTGATAGATGGGATTAAGGAGATTTCGCGCATACCTATTTCCATTCCTGGCAACTGGACAGGGTCCCAATAAGTAGCTGGTATAGCAACCGCTCCGCCCTTTTCACATAAGCTCACAGCTTCTAGTAACGCGCTGCTAGTTCCTGCAGCTTCAACGACAATGTTGGCTGGCTTTCCCTGAGATCTTAATGCTCCAAGCTTGAAGCCAGCTTCAGCTTGGTGCGCATGACGAGCTACAAGTTCTACTTCGGCTCCAAGGTGCTTAGCGACTGCTACACAACACAATCCAATCGTTCCACCCCCTACGACAATAATGCGCCCTGCCTTGTTCGCATTAACACGAAGAAGGCTTCTTACAGCGACAGCTAATGGTTCGATAAGGAATGCTGAATTAATATCAACATTTGAATCTAGCCGAACCAGAAACCGGTCCGGGACGATTACCTTTTCTGCCATTCCACCATCAATTCCTATCCCCATAGTATTTGGAAGAGCGATTTCACAATATGGTTGATTTCCGTTTTCACAATCAATGCAGACCCCGCAAGACAACATTGGCTCTATGGCTACGTTAACTCCGGAAGAAGTAACTCCAGCTATCTCATGCCCGGGCGTAACATTCATTAGTCCTGAATCAATTAGATGCAAGTCAGATCCACAAATACCAACTGACTTAACTTTAATAAGAACCCCTTCACCTTTAGGCTCTGGGACACTACAAACTTCTACCTTATTATTTGCGACTTTAACGGCTTTCATCAAACTATTCTTGTCCATCTTCTCTGCTTAACGCATTATGAAGTTAAATTTCTTTTAAAGTTCATAAATGGTTTTAACCACACAAATACAAAACTTAAGCCAAAATACGAATATGCTCCTAGGTATACGATGATAAATCAACTGACAAGAAAAGAGTGGATTAGTAAGTCTTCGACTGCCAATCCTAAAGGGCTAAGAGCAAAAGCCGTGTTTGGCATCCCAGCAGTTGAAATTAACCAAATCTATTCACCAATTTGCGAAAAAATCTTATCTGTTAAAGAGTCCAGAACGAGTAATAAAAAAGAATTAAAAAGCCCTCTAATATTGGGCGTAACCGGAAGTGTAGCTATAGGAAAAACAACCCTTTCAAATATTTTGAAAGAGATCCTAGAGAAAGCACCTTATGATTTTGAAACAGTAATTGTCTCCACAGATAACTTTCTATTTCCAAATAGGGTCTTAGAAGAAAGGCAAAATCTTCACCGAAAGGGATTTCCTGAGAGTTTTCAATATAAGGAAATACTTCAATTTCTCAAAAGTATAAAAAAACGTGACGTCATCTCAATACCTACCTATTCACATGAAACTTACGACATAACCGAAAAAATGAAGACAATACGGTCACCTGAAATATTAATACTCGAAGGGATCAATATTCTTCAAGACCCACCCCCATCAATTAACCAAATAGAACCTCAGACGATTAGAGACTTTATTGATTTTTCTATTTACCTCGATGCAGAGGAACCAATAGTTAAGCAATGGTATATAGAAAGGTTCCTATCTTATTGCAATAATGCGAGATATGACAGTACTTCTTTCTTTACTCAATTCAAAGACTTCACTGAAAAACAAGCTAGCGAATTAGCGAAAAGTATTTGGGAGAGTATCAATAGCCCCAATCTCAAAATGCATATTGGCCCATCGATAACACACGCTGATTTAGTTCTTTTTAAAGAACATGATCACACGATTAGTCGAATAAATATTCCATCCAATTGGTTCTAACTTAGAACTAAACTTTTTGGCTAGCTTGAAGTAACATAAATTGAGCTAGAGGAGGAAAAATGGCTATTAACTTGGATGCAGTGGGTGTTGAGAGCGAACCATTTGAAAGTTCGTGGGATTCCAAAGATTGTCTTTTATACAGTCTCGGAGTTGGAGCGGGAGTAACTGACCCAACAGGGTTTGAATTAGAATTCACAACTGAGAACACTAAAGAAGTAGAACAGAAAACCCTTCCAACTATGTGCGTCGTCTTAGGCGGGACGGGTGGACGTGGCCCGCTAAGCAATCTGGGAGATGTTAATTACTCAAAGATGGTCCATGGAGAACAAGGGATCATCCTTCATAAGCCTTTACCGACAAGCGCAACTATTCTTTCAACCAGCAAGATTTCAAATATCTATGATAAAGGAAAAGCAGCCTTAGTGATCCTTGAAACAACTGCGGTTGATAGTCAAGACGGCCAGCCTCTGTTTACTAATATAAGTAAATTGTTCTTCAGAGATGAAGGAGGGTGGGGAGGCGATAGAGGACCTATCGACAAGGTCGAGTTCCCCGACAGAGAACCAGACCACATTGTCTCCTACCAAACAAGGGCTGATCAAGCGCTACTCTATCGCCTTAATGGGGACCGAAACCCACTGCATTCTGATCCCGCATTTGCAGCATTAGGTGGTTTCCCGAAACCTATTCTTCATGGACTCTGCACCTACGGATTCACAGGAAGAGGGCTAGTTCACCTAGTTTGTGATAGCAATCCTGACCTTTTCAAAAGCATGGACGGCCGATTTAGCTCTCCAGTGATTCCTGGAGAATCTCTTGAGATTCGTATTTGGGAAGACCAAGGAGTATACAAATTTCGCACTCTTGCTGGAGATAGAGTTGTCTTAGATAACGGAATAATGGCCACAAGGTAAGTGTTAGGAGATAGCGCATGCAACTTAGGAACCCTTTTGATCCTCAAATGCCAAAGGAAGAAACTGCCTTACCCGGTAGAGATACTTCTATAACAATTTCCGATAAACATTTTGTTCTCGGAACTTCCCAAACTTCCCCTAAAGAAGAGAACTTAAATTTTGCGATGTTTGGAATGGGTTGTTTCTGGGGCGCTGAGCGTAAATTCTGGGAGATACCAGATATCAAAACAACTTCAGTTGGCTATGCCGGAGGTTACACACCACACCCCTTATATGAGGAAGTCTGTTCTGGAATGACAGGACATAATGAAGTTGTTCGAGTGATATTTGACTCAGACAAGATTAATTACAGTCAATTATTAAAAGTGTTTTGGGAAAATCACAACCCCACACAAGGTATGCGCCAGGGCAATGATATCGGCACACAATACCGAAGCGGAATCTACTACTACAACGAGGAGCAAATGCAGCTTGCTGCAGAATCAAAAACTGTATTCCAATCGCAACTTGAAGCTAAGGGATACGGCGAAGTCACTACTGAAATACTCGAAGCCCCCATTTTTTACTTTGCTGAGGACTACCACCAACAATATCTTGGCAAAAACCCAAACGGATATTGCGGGCTTGGAGGAACAGGCGTTACCTGCACGATCTAAATCTGCAACCAGTAATCTAAAAGAGAACTCGGAATTCTATTCTACGATTATCTGCCCTATCCTGAGCAGTGATTTCTGGATCTATCTTTAGTCGTGTTTCCCCATACCCAGTTGCACTAATTCTATTTGGATCAACGCCTTTAGAGATAAGAAATTCCATTACGGCTTCTGCCCGGCTTTTACTTAAATCAAGATTAATATCTTCAGGGCCATCTGTGTCTGAGTGGCCTTCAACTTCGAGGTTTCCTTCGGGGTTATCCAATAGGATTTCTGCAACACGTTCCAAAACTGGTTTGGAACTCTCAGCTATGAATGGGCTCCCTACGGCAAAGAGAACAGGGTCGGAACCAACTATCTGGTTTAAAGCAATTTCTGTTTTAATAGTTCCTGGAATCAAAACAGTATCAATAACATGTACAACTCCCCCTACAGCCTCTATATCTGTGGTGACGATATTGGCTTCTTCGATAGAAAACCCCATTTCACTCATTTGAATGGTTAATGTTTCACCTTTAAGAGTGGTTAATGATAAACCATTTGAAAAACTGTCAGAGAGTAAGCGTTCAGAGGCAATATGGAACTGCAGAATATCGCTGAGTTGGACTAATTGAGCAAATTCTTGAAGAGCTGCTATATCTAATGCTTCCATAGCTGAATTTGTAGGAGCAAAAACAGTAATTGATAGAATTTCTTCGCCTACCTGCTCTTCAATTCCAGCTGCCGAGAAAAAATCATAAACTTGACTTAGCTCAGGGATATCTCTGATAACTTCAAATACCGTCCTCTGGGACCCTTTAATAATTAACTGATCTATGACCTTTACACCTAAGGCTTCGTATTTTCCTAAAACAAGATTCCGTTCAATTTCATCCTGTATTTGTCCAGTGATTTCTAAATTGACTACTGATAAATCAACGCCAGTTAGAATTTCAAATTCAGCGCTAACTGCTCCATCTGGTACAAGTTGATTCGAAGTAACTATAAGCGCATCAGCAAGTGCTTGAGCATTCACTGCCCCAGACAGAAGAACACCGTTTTCTGAATAGTTAGCGTAAGCCACAATCGGTGCATTTTGCTCTATCGATTCAGGAGCAATAGGCGTTAATGGTATTGGCGTAGGTTCAGAACCCGAAGTGGTTGAACTGTTTGAGAAGGCAGAAAGTGGAATATCTGACCCGCCTCTGTCTCCCCAAGCTAAAAGCCCCACAAATGCAGCCACGATGCCAAAAACAAAGATGCCTATATTTCGTAGAACTATGCTCATAACCCAGCTTCCTCTTCAATATTAAATTCGCTACTCAGTAAAGTGACGGATCCATCGCTTACTTGAATCGTAGAGAATTCTAACCCCGATAGTTCATTTACTGGACTACTGACTATGTCTTCAGGCCAAAAAGCCTTTACTACTAAAAAAATTGCGACTAGAACAGAACCCCAAAGCACGACACGTCCTATAAGCCTTATCCAAAGCCGATCAAATCTTGCTCGCATTATTGGGTCTGTACCTGTTGCACCGTAGTGAGAGATATGCGACGTCCACTTTTTACCATCCCAAAACCGGGCCTCGTACCTTCCTGTTGGGTCTGCATACCAACCTTTATCTAAGAGCGGAGGAGGCGGAAATTCTGGACGGATCACCCCCCTACATTACTTCTCCTGCTCCCGAAATTAATGTCACTAAACGAGAACCTATATATAAAAAATTAAAGAAGGGCCCTTATATTAATTCTCTTCACTCAAATTTTTCCGCTGTTTGGGTCTCGTCATATAATGCCGGTTCTTCCATTCAACACGCTGACCAGTCACTGCAAGAATCGTTGACCAGAAAAGAGTTGCACCCCAAAATAACATAGCTAATGGGTGAAATATCACACCCCATAATGGGTCACGACCAACAGTTGAAGTAACAAACCTACCCAAAATAAGAAGAACTACTTGCCAAAGCACCTCCATAGGGACCGGAGCACCAAAAAACCCAGCTATTAACCTGATAAACGGCAAGGCAAGAAGAGGTGCTATCAAGAAAGTCGTAATAATTGAAAGAGAAGTTCGATAACTAAGAGCTCCATATGCATTTTTCGAAAATCCCCTCCAGATATCAACAAGTCCTGAATACCATGTCGTTGCAGCTAAATCTGTTCCATTAATCAACCTTTGATGATAACCAGCAGCCTTGATAGATCTTGCTAATTGAACATCGTCAACAATATGCTGTGGGTGGGCAGCATGGCCGCCAGAGTCATCATAGGCAATTCGACTTACTCCTATAAAAGGCCCAAAAGCTATAGCAATATCTGGATTCGAGCTTCGGTGAATTAACGACGCTGGAAATAATGCCAGTACTGCATGGTTTACTATTGGAAGCAGAATTTTACTTGCCAAGGAAGTTCCTCTATTCCTTAGAAGCGAAGCAACCATATCAACTTTTTGGGTATCCATTACGTCAACAACAGAGGAAACCGCAGTTGGATCTAGAACAGCATCTGCATCAATAAAAAAGAGGATTTCTCCAGTTGCGTGTTCCGAAAGTTGATGACAGGCCCAATTCTTCCCAGTCCAACCCTTAGGCAAAGGTAAACTAGAAATTAATCTGATACTTTCTCCAGCAGACTCCACAATCGCTCTTGTTCTATCAGTTGAGTGATCATCTAAAACAATGATTTCGAAATCGGGGTGCTCCTGAAGAAGCAAAGACCGAAGACAATCTCCTATGAGTCCCTCTTCATTTCGGGCTGGAATAAGTAAACTTACTCTCTTCTTAGAATGAAACTTAACTTTTTTGGGCCTCACAACAACCCTTAGATTCCATAAGATAAGACACAATTGGCACACCAACAACAATGTAAGAAACCGCCCAAAGATAAATTCCCAAGTCATTTTTATACCTACCTAACTCAACAAGATAATGGTTATACCATGCCGCCGGAAAGCCTATCCCAATCACTACTACCTTCAATTTTTTTTGTTCTAGGTTCATCAAATTTTCTTTTAACACCGACAAGAGCAAATAACGATATGGGAATAAGCATACGAGAAACTGAATATCCAAAAAAAGGCGCGAACCCAACTGCGCAAATTATTACCGTGACTGTTGTTGGCATAAATTTTCTAGTAGCTAGCCAAACTATCCCTGAGAAACCAATACCTAGTATCGAAGAAAGTGGCAATAAAGTAGCAGTGAATCCACCAACTGGAGATAGCCCTTTCCCTCCAATGAATTTGAGCCATATTGGAAAACCATGACCGAGCAGTAGACAGAATCCAGACAAAGCGATCACATAATTATTCTCATCAGAAACTATTGATGCAACAAGAATTCCTTTGCCAAAATCAAGTAAAAAAACAGTTGATCCCCATCTATGTCCTACAGTATGGAATACATTCCGAGCCCCTACATTACCTTCGCCTTCCTCACGTACGTCAATATTTTTAACTTTTTGACCGACTAAATAAGCGCTAGGAACAGATCCGATAACATATGCAACTAATGCATAAAGGACGTAGATGAGAGATGTACTCATGGTATTAAACTCCTAAAAGTTTAATAGTAGAAGATAGAAGTGACGACGACATTATCCTAAGAAAGTATCTTTATTTCTTTTCGGAACTAATAATCTTATGAAATTTCCCTATAAAAGGAAATCCGATCTACGCTGCAGTAATGGGCAAAGAAATCCATGCAGGAATCAACGAAGTCAACGTATCCAACTGGCTTGCTGACCAAACTGATGTTGTAGGTGAATTAACTTTTCAAATTGTTACTCATGGACGTTCAAACCTGACATACATACTTGAAGATGAAAACAACACTAAGTGGATTCTTCGCCGGCCACCCACTGGACATGTACTTGCTTCAGCGCATGACATGAACCGAGAGTACAAAATTATCTCAGCTCTTGGGAAAAGTAATGTACCAGTTCCTGGAGCTATTGGGATGTGTGAAGATGAAGGGGTAACTGGGGCTTCTTTCTTTGTTATGGATTTCGTAAACGGGAACATCATTAAAGACTTGACAGATGCTCAACAGTTTTCCCCAGAGGAACGTAAAATTCAAAGTGAATCACTCGTTGAAGCTCTAGCTACTCTTCATAAAGTTGACCCAGAAGAGGTAGGGCTTGGTGATCTCGGAAAACGAGAAGACTATATTGCTCGTCAACTACGTAGATGGAAGCGACAGGTAGATGAGGGTTCTGACCGTTCCCTTCCTTTATTTAATGAATTGCACAAAAATCTAGAAGGTAGAATTCCTCCTCAAATTGGGTACGGAATTGCCCATGGCGATTACCGTTTAGACAACTGCATGATCGGCTTAGATAATCAAGTTGCTGCAGTCCTTGATTGGGAGTTATGCACACTCGGTGACGTCCTCGCTGATCTGGGAGGAATGTTGATGTGGTGGGGCGAAAAAGATAGCTCCAAAACACTTATGAGTGACGCACCCACGCTTGCAGAGGGTTATATCTCTCCAGGTGAAGTTGCTAATATGTACGAAAGGTTTTCCGGTAGGGATCTATCTGATTTACCGTATTACATTGCGTTCCAATTTTGGAGATTAGCGGCTATCACTGAAGGCGTTCGAGTTCGTTTCACTGCTGGAGCTATGGGAGACAAGGATATCGGAGATGAAATGGCTGGGTTTGAAATCCGGATTGATGGTTTACTTGAAGCTTCTTTAGCGAAGCTACATGAAATGTAATGAAGTTATAAGTCTCTAAAGAACTTTTGGATATCGCTTACAGCTAGTTGCGGCTTCTCTGCTGCTGCAAAGTGGCCACCTTCAGGCATAACAGTATATTGACGGAGGTCACAGTAGGTTTCAAGGGTTGACTTTGGCAAATGGACTACATCTTTTGGAAAAACAGCAACAGCGGATGGAGCTTCCAAACGGGGCATCCTGTCGTGTGCTAATGGCCATGGCTTTTTGAAATGCTCATGGTAGATGCGTAGCGACGAACCGATTGAACCAGTACACCAATAGAGAGAGGCAATGGTGCATAAATGCTCACGAGTAAATGATTCTTCGACATCTCCCGAGTTGTCGCTCCAGTTGCGCCTTCGTTCCCAAATCCAAGACGCGGTAGCAACTGGGGAATCCGTTAAGCCATAGGCTAAAGTCTGAGGATCTAATAAGTGTGTTGTGAGATGTGAACGAATTGTGTTCTCTGCTTCCTTGCTTCGTGCGATCTTCCAATCCTCGTCCTCGCCCCATGCATCATCGGGAAGAGTTCTTCGATTCACCCCAGGAATGACACTCAGGCTCATATGTGCTCCTATAAGTGACTCTGGGTATTCATGAGACAAGTGGGCAGTCACAAGAGCCCCCCAATCCCCTCCGTGTGCGCAGAATCGCTCATATCCGAGTATCTCGGTCATTAATGTCTTCCAAAGCCCAGCTACTCTCTTCACATCAATTCCTGCTTTAGGGAGAGGTTGAGAGAAGATGAAACCAGGTAGAGAAGGGACATAGACGTCAAAACTATCTTCAGGGTTTCCACCATATTTCTCTGGATCGCTAAGAGGTCCAATAGCGTCTTTGAAGTCCCAGAAGGTCCACGGCCACCCATGAGTAAGTACAAGAGGTTTCGGGTTTGGCCCTTTACCAGGAGCATGCAGGTAATGAATGGGGATTCCTTCTACGTTTACCAAGTAGTGATCCCATTGGTTCATTTCAGAAAATACAGAAGTCCAGTCCCAGTCAGAAATCCAGTAGTTGACCATATCTTCCATCCAGCCTCTAGGAACTCCATACTCCCAACTATCTTCACCAATGACATCAGGCCATTTGGTACTTTTAAGACGGCTCATCATTGTTTTTAATGTCTTAGGGTCGAGGTTCGGCTCAATTGATACAGGGTTAACCATTTGTGTTGCTCCTAAATCTGGTTTCTGAAACCATAATTGATTTTGTTTTACGAAAATCAATAAAGGTTTCTGTGTCTTTCCTAACAATCTCAGCACTATTTGAATGAAGATAAAACTGTTTTTCTAAATCTTTTCTACTTGAAAACCAAAGTTCACTTATCCCATCTATCTCAAGATTGTCTGGGTGTGAACCGTATAAATGTTTAAGCTCAATATTTTGTGCATAATTTTGCATTCCATGATGCTTCCGGGCGATTTTAGTATGTGCCTTGTAGGAGTTGTAGAAAGATTCTCGATCCAAAGTTTCTTTACGGCATACAAGCGAAATCTGTTTTACGCCCGGATATGTACCACTAAGAGAAAGTGAGTTGTCAGCCCAACCATAAATTTTTTTCACTACCAAACCTAAATCAGCTTTTATTTCAGGAGTTGTAGTCCAGGTAATACCAGAAAACGTAGGAGTGAAATCAGTAATTCCACGAAGTCTCATAAGAGGTGTCTGATCACCGATAGCATCTATAGCAATAATTTCAGGGCTTTGTTCTTTTCCTTTTAGCACTGGCACCCCTTCAAAATGAATGTGCGCATACAAAGTCTCGTCAATTAGCCTTTTGGTATGTCCTTCCATGATATTCCCCTATCAACACGGATATCTCTTGGTAAACCTAATGCCTGTTCTCCAAGGTTATTGTGGTGGACTTCATCTGTTCCACCACCTATAGAAATGGGATACCTTGAATGCAAGACTTCCATTGCCCATTCACTAGCTTTATGTGTGACGGCTACTCCTGCGGCACCAAGAATTTCTTGGGCAAGATCACCTTCGAGTCTTCGATTTTGAGCTACAAAAAGCTTTACTACCGATGGGTGCATTGGTGGCATTTGACCATTTCTTACAGCGATTGAAATTTTTTCACTCATTAACTTGAGAAGTTTATTTCTTGTGTAAATTGTTGCCAGCTTTTGCCGCAGAACAGGTTCTCCAATTTTGTCTAGTCTTTGGGCAAGTTCTATTAACTGTGCAGGGTTATCTCCGCTGGCACCACCAATCATTGCGGACTCATTACTCATTACAGCTCTGACTGGCCCCCATCCTTTGTTTATCTCTCCAAGGACATTGTCGGAATGGCATCGTGCTCCATCTAGAAAAACTTCAGCAAAATGGCCAGCACCGTGTGCTTGTACTAACGGTCGTACTTCTACGCCACTTTGATTCATATCAAAAAGAAGGAACGTGATCCCTTCGTGTTTTTGTGCGGCAGGATTGGTACGCACAAGTAAGATACCCATGTCAGCATACATAGCTGCTGAGTTCCAGACTTTCTGACCATGTATAACAAACTCCTCTCCATCAAGTTCTGCTCGCGTTCCTAGTCCAGCGAGGTCACTGCCTGCACCCGGTTCACTGAAGAGTTGACACCAACTCACTTTTCCGTTAATTAGTGTTGGGATATGCTCTTTTTTTTGTTCCTCAGTCCCGTGTTTTAAAAGAGCAGGAAGTGTCATCGCTATAATTGAATTGTAGAAACCGGTGTGTACTTGATAACCAACGGACTCTTCTTTGAAGATCTTCTGCATCCATGTTTCTCCCCCGTGTCCGCCGTATTCAATTGGAACTGTAGTGCCCGCATACCCAGCGTCGTACAGTTTTTTTTGGAGTTTCTGGCAATTAAGGTGATGCTGGTCTTCTCTTTCTTGACTAGGCATCCAATGAAGCGTAGAGAAAGGTTGTTTCTCCTCAATGGGATCAATGTTATCTTTCAGCCATTGTCTGGTTTCTAAACGATACTGCTGTTCTATGCTTTCTATCTCTGAAGTCATTACTCGGATTCTATGGTGAAGATCGCGGTTGTAGCGAATATCGTAGAAGAAGGTAGAAGAAAGTTACATATGGAAACGTTCCCACGACAGCACGCAAGAACCCGGAGATTCACTATTGGAGCGCCGCGGTCATTCGCTATTGCTTCGAAGAATAATCTGGTTTCCTTTTTGCAATCATCTTCGGGTTCAGATCCGGTAAATAAGTTATGGACTCTTGACCCGCACTCACACCATCTCCAGATGCTCGCTGACCCAGAACATCTTTTGCTAAACGGGGGAAACCATGTTCTCTCAAAAGAGGAACAATCTCGAAGGGAACGAGTTAGAGAAGTTGGTTCCGGAATTGTTTCATATAGTTCAAGTAATGAATCTCCCAATATCGCATTTACTTCCGGAGGGTCATTATTCACGGCAAATTTAGAGTCAAATATTATTTCAAATCTTGAAACAACATGTAACGCTTTTGATCCACAAGTAAGTCCTTCAGGGGATCTCGTTGCCTACGTAGGTGACGGGAATTTACGTTATATCGATTCTTTAGGTAATGACCATCTAGTAGTGGGCGGAGAAAATCCTGCTAAATCATATGGTGTTGCTGATTTTATTGCAGCAGAAGAAATGGGGAGGAGAAGAGGTTACTGGTGGTCACCTGAAGGTAACCGACTTCTAGTAACTGAGGTAGATGAATCAGATGTTGTTGTTTGGCATATTCTTAATTCATCCGATCCGAGTTCTCAGCCAAGGACACTTCGATACCCGAAAGCTGGAACGAACAATCCATATGTTGGATTGAGTATTTATGCATTGGATGGGGATGTGGTTCCGATTGATTGGACTCAAAAGAATTTCTGGGAGTACCTCGTTAATGTCCAGTGGACTGAGGAATCAGAAATCTATCTCACTGTGCAAAATCGAAATCAAACCTCAATGGGAATACTTCGGGTGGACAGTGTTACCGGAGATGTGGAGGAAATCTATCGATGGACTGATGAATATTGGGTAGAAATCATCTCTGGTGCTCCAAAAGTTATTGGGGAGCATATTGTTACTGTTGAAGATCGGGGTGAGGCTAGGGCATTGGTGGTAGACAATGTTCAAATTTCTTCTAGCGATATTCAAATTCGATCACTTATTCATTGCGATAACAAGGGTGTAGTTACAGCAGTTTCTGAAAACCCGTTAGAGCAACACATCATGCACTTTGACCTTGATGGTAAAGCGACTCAACTCTCCAAAGGTGCAGGCGTACACGATGCGGTATCGAATGGTTCGCTCACAGTTATACAGTCCCGCAGCATGGACTTTGATGGAGTACAAACAAGCATTTATATAAAAAATGTTCAGATTGCAGAAGTCGAAGACCGTTCCGAAAATCCAGTGATTACATTGAATGCTAACTTCCATACTCTGGGGGAAAGAAGTCTTGAAACTGTTGTCCTGTTTCCCCTGAATCATGATAACTCAACTCCCCTTCCAGTTATTCTTGATCCTTATGGTGGGCCACATGCACAGAGAGTTCGTTCAGCGCGAGGTCTCTTTGGAGTCTCTCAATGGTTCGCCGATCAAGGTTTCGCTGTGATCATCACTGATGGAAGAGGGACACCAGGACGGTCCCCAGCTTTTGAAAGAGATATATACGGTGACCTTGCGTCCGCTGCTTTAGAAGATCAGATAGATGCCTTGCAAGCGACCGCATCAATCTATGATCAGCTTGACTTAGGCCGTGTTGGAATTCGCGGCTGGTCCTTTGGAGGCTATCTTGCAGCTCTAGCGGTACTCCGACGGCCAGATATCTTCCATGCTGGAGTAGCGGGCGCTCCGGTTACTGATTGGGAACTTTATGACACGCATTACACCGAGCGGTACCTCGGTCATCCTCTAGATAATCCCGAGAATTATCAAAAAACAAATCTTTGTAACGAAGCACACAAACTTGATCGACCCCTGCTACTTATACATGGATTAGCCGACGATAACGTTGTGGCTGCTCACACCTTCCAATTGTCTCAGGCTCTCCTAGAAGCAGGTAAACCACATGAAGTTCTTCCGCTCACCGGAGTTACGCATATGACCCCACAAGAAACTGTTGCTGAGAACCTTTTACGAATACAGTTGAGTTTTATACAAAGATCTTTAGGAATTAAAGCAGAGGGGAACGAATGAGTGGTCCGCTTAGTGGTATGAGAGTCATTGAAGGGTCGGCATTTGTTGCTGCGCCATCAGGCGGAATGGCGCTAGCACAATTAGGAGCCGAAGTGATTCGATTTGATCCCATAGGTGGAGGCCTTGACTATAAGCGGTGGCCGCTGACTGAAGATGGATTCTCGCTTTACTGGGCTGGACTAAATAAAGGAAAGAAATCAATTCAGGTTGACCTTCGATCTGGAGAAGGACAGGAAATTCTTCAAGCACTGATAACAGCTCCGGGCGAGGATGCAGGCTATTTTCTTACAAATTTTCCTGCTAAAGGCTGGCTATCGTTCGACAATCTCTGCCAGCGCCGTGAAGACCTCATCATGCTTAATGTTCTTGGGAACCATGATGGAACAACTGCCCTTGATTACACCGTTAATGCAGCCATGGGCTACCCAGCCGTAACTGGACCTGAAGGGTTTGACGGAGTTATCAACCACGTTCTCCCCGCATGGGACATCGTGTGCGGGCAAACCGCAGCTATGGGTTTGCTCGCTGCTGGACGTCATAGGGAACGCACAGGAGAAGGCCAGTTCATTCAATTAGCGTTGAGTGACGTAGCATTGTCAGCCGTCGCTGCTTTAGGACATATCGCTGAAGCACAGATGTTGGAGTCGGAGCGTGAACGAATCGGAAACGACCTCTATGGAGCTCTCGGACGCGACTATGGAACGTCAGATAGCAACAGGGTAATTGCAGTAGCTATCACAAGAAAGCAGTGGAAGGCCTTGTGCTCTGCATGTGAAATGACAGAAGCCATGGAACAACTAGCAGCAGAAGAGGGACTTGATTTAGAGGAAAATGAAGGTGACCGGTTTAAGGTTCGGGACCGTATTCACCCGCATATAGAACAATGGTGTCAAACACGAACTCTTGAAGAAGTCCGGCAGGTTTGGGATGACCTAGGCGTATGTTGGGGCCCCTACCAAACATTCAAAGAACTCGTGAATCAGGACAAACGCGTTTCAGAGACTAACCCGATGTTCTCTACTATTAACCAGCCAGGGATCGGGTCATATCTTTCACCCAAGTCACCGCTTAATTTCCAAAGTATCTTACAATCAGAACCTCTTGTGGCACCTCTCCTCGGAGAACATACTGAAGAAATACTCGGAGGTACCCTGAATCTAAGCGAAAACGAAATCGGGAAACTCTACGACAACAAAATCATCAAAGGACTATCCAATTAGCAACTTCACGATAGACGGCGAAAACGCCGACAAATTCATAAAGGAAACCTATTCTCAGATAGAAGACGCCTTAATTTTGGATATAAATTCCCACTCGGTCCAGTATGAACGGGCTTCTAAGGAAATGCATGACCAACTTTGACATGTTCATAGACGAATCGTACGTAAAGGATTTCTGGGATGAGGGTTTTGTTGTCCTGCGTGAAGTAATTGACACAGATCTTGTCTTATCTATGGCAGACCCGATTAGGCAAACTATTGCTGGGAGTGGCACAGATCTAACTGAGTTGGGGCAGTTTGTTGCTCCTGGGAATGTTCTCACTGACCCTGATGTCTCTTCCGGAAAAGGAGGTGGACGCTTCGTTGCTGGCACCGACCATTGGATCAATCACCAACATTTCGCTGATTTCGCATGTACGAGCGTAATTCCTCAGATTGTCGCTCAAATTCTGAAAAGTGAGTCAGTGTGGCTTTATGAAGATTCTGTTTTGATAAAGGAACCAAATACGGCTGAGGAGACAGCTTTTCATCAAGATCTCTCTTATTTCCATGTTTCCGGTGATCAAATTTGTACTGTCTGGATCCCTTTGGATTTCGCTTCACCTGATACTGGGGCTATTCGCTTTGTGAAAGAATCCCATAAAGACCTGACTACGTACAGGCCAAACTGGTTCGTGTCTGATGACCCTCTACCTAATACAGAAGGTAAACGCATACCACAGATACCTGCTGACGCTGTTTTTGCTCCGACGCTATCTCTTGGTGATATGACGATTCATCATGCTCGGACTCTTCATGGAGCTTCAGCAAACCGATCTCCAGACCAGTCCCGAAGAGCAATTTCTATTCGTTATTGCGGTGATGACGCTCGATATCATATTCGTGAAGGTGCTCCTTTGAAACCACATCATGAAACAGTGAATGAAGGAGAGTTGCTCACTCATGAATACTGTCCAAAGGTGTGGCCACCTAATTAATTATTCAAGAGCGTTTTTACTTCACCTAATAGGCTGATCGTCTCAATCGCCTCTTCTTGTGGGATTGTCATGCATCGGCACGTGACATCCGTGAAACCAAGTTCTTGAAAGGGACGTAACTGCTCTGCTGCTTGTTCAGGGTTCCCGATTATTAAAGCATCTTCCCGCATCCCCCGATATCCCTTTCCAATGAGTGCTTTACCGAGCCTTTTTGCCTTGTCCCCGTCCTTTAGAACAATGACGTCTTTCCGGATAATAGGTCGTGGTTCTCTACCGTATTCGCCACAATATTTTCTATAAAGATTGAGTAATCCCAAAGCTTTTTTAGAGTTGAGGAAAGGAGCTGCATACCAAGCATCCCCCACTACAGCAGCTCTGCGAATTCCTGCTTTACTTGTGCTTGCGCCTATCCACCATTCAATCTTTTGTGCTGGGACTGGATTGACCTGAAGGTTGGAATTCCCATTGATTCCATTACCTGCGAAGAGGTCTTGTATCGTTGCGATGCTTTTCTCTATGTCGATACCCCTTGTTTTGGTAGAAGTCCCCATAGCTTCAAAAGTTGATTCGCCATCTCCTACACCAGTCTGGATCACAAAAGTTGATTTTGTTAACGCAGCTAATGTACCAATTTGTTCGGCAACAAGTATGGGATTCCAAAGTGGGAGAAGAAACAGACAGCCAACGGGTCCAGATTCCCACTCAGCGAGTAGGCGTCCAAGCATGGGCACATTCTGGAAATAGTTCACTGGGGTCAAATGATGGTCACCCAAAGAAAGAAGGTCAAGCTTTGCTTCATTCGCTGCAATAGCGCGTTCAATAACTGCCTGAGCTCCTTTAAAAGGATCCTCATCAAAGGAAGTAGATGATAATGAAAGTCCGACTCGCATGTAATACTTATGGGTGCCGTGACGGAAGAATGTCTCGTCTTGGCGGAAGCTCAATTGGATGGTTTAACCAAATACCAATATTTTCTCCGGAACGACCAGTTGACCCTTCGTCATATAGCTCCAACATTAGGTCAGCTATTTGCTGCGGTTTCATCCATGTATCCACAATTTCCTGTGACATTTCACGATCAAATTTTTGTGATGCGTATCGGATCATCCCTGAATCTGTTGCATCCATGCAGAACGCATTGACGCGAACACCATCATCTGCGAGCCGCTTTGACCAACTTTGGGTAAGGCCATTTATCCCCCACTTTGACGCGTCATAAACATCCATTCTCGTTCCGCCACCCGTAGCGAATCCTGGAGGGGGGCAAATATGGTCTGTAGCAATGTTGAGAATGAAGCCGCCACCATTCGCGACTAAGTGAGGAATAGCTGCGCGCCCAGTGAGATAAACTCCTTTTAAGTTCGTATCAATAAGTAGGTCCCAATCTGCAACTGTTTTGTCCTTTGAGTCTTCCAACGGATCAGTAGGACGCCAAACTCCGGCATTTGAAACAACAATATCCAAACTCGGAAAAAGCTCCGCGGATCCATTAACGAAATCAAAAACCTCATCGGCATTTCTGACATCTACAGCTTCAGCATGAATTGAAACTTCTGTTTCACGTTTAATTCTCTCAGCTACTTCATGAATTGATGATTGAAGGTCACATATAGCAACGTTGGCTCCTGATTCAGCCAACCTAATAGCCATTCCTTCACCTATGCCTGATGCTGCTCCTGTAACAATTGCTGTCTTCCCATCTAGTTTCATCGCAAAAACCTCCTTCTCCTTTATAGCGCGCTACTCATTTTTTTTTCCTTTTTCAATGACCTTAGAAGTCTTTTAACTACTCAGCACCTAAGCTCACAACATGATTGAAAAAGAGGCCAAAATCGAGACATCTGAAGGGCTAATGGGTACGTTCATATGCCACCCTGAAGAAGGCGGACCACATCCCGTAGTTTTTTTCTATATGGACGCACCTGGAAAACGTGAAGAGCTCCACGATATGGCACGAAGAATCGCAACAACGGGATACTACGTTGTTCTTCCAAATCTCTACTATCGGACTACAGATCATTTTGAACTCGATTTTGCTACTGGAGACAACACAGATGAGATGTTCAGGCTCATGTCCGGAATTGGAAACAAAATGGTAGTTCGTGATAGTGAAGCGATGATTGAATTCGTAGAAACAGAGCAAAATGCTGATGAACAAAAAATTGGCTGCATCGGCTATTGCATGAGCGGCCCTTTCTCATTATCTGTCGCTGCAGCCTTTCCTGAAAGAATCAAAGCTGCAGCTTCAATCTATGGGGTTCGACTAGTCGCTGAAACTTCAGATTCCCCCCATTTAGGTTTCAATCAAACTCAAGCAGAAATCTATATCGCTTGTGCTGAACACGATGACTATGTTCCCCTAGAAATGGTCCGCCAAGTAACTGAAGAACTAGCAAAATCAACAGCACAAGGTCGTGTCGAGTTATACACAGGAGTGAGCCATGGATTCGCATTCCCAGGAAGAGGAAAAATCTATAACAAACAATCTGCTGAACGGCACTGGGAACGTATCCATGCTCTATTAGATAGGAATCTAAAATGAACGACGATATTAGAATTACCATAGATAAACATTTTGTTGCGACTGTTGAGATTTGTAAACCACCCAATAACTTCTTCAGCAATGATTTAATTAGTGGACTCGCTGATACTTTTGAAGAACTTGATACCAATGATGGAGTTCGTGTCTCTATCATTTGTTCTCAAGGAAAACATTTTTGCGCAGGAGCCGATTTCTCTGGCAAATCGAAAGGAAATGATACATTGGGGCTCTACGCAGGCGCCGTCAGGATTTTTCGTTGTAGAAAACCAATCGTTGCCGCAATTCAAGGAGCGGCTATTGGTGGGGGCCTTGGTTTGGCATTAGTAGCAGACTTTCGGATTGCTTCACCTGAAGCTCGGTTCAGTGCAAATTTCGCAAGACTTGGCTTTCATCAAGGTTTTGGCTTGAGCGTTACTTTGCCAGAGCTAATCGGCCCCCAAGCTAGTAGGGATATGTTCTTTACTGGGAAACGAGTAAAAGGTGAAGAAGCTTTAAGAATCGGTCTATGTGACAAGATAGTCCCGATTGATAACTTACGCGAAGCAACACTTTCCTATGCAAGAAATATCGCTAAATCTGCTCCTCTGGCTGTTGAAGCGATTCGTGAAACTCTTCGAGGTGATCTAGCTGACCGGGTAGAAAAAGCCACTTTGCATGAAGGCAAAGAACAAGCAAGATTAATCAAAACAAAAGACTGGAGCGAAGGTATCGCAGCATCTGCTGAAAGACGAGATCCTAAATTTGAAAGAAAATAATCAAGCAATTGCTGAGTCAGCTATCCAGCTTCCATGGGCACCGTAAGGAACTCTTCTTGGAAGGTGCACAGTTGCGACTGGATCTGATTCAAAGTCCTGTGCATCTATGATTATTAATTTTGAAGCATTTGATTTCTCACTGTGAACTACGGCAATTACCCAACCTTCGTCCTCACCATCTGAATTCGGATCGGGAGCGAAGACCGGTTCCCCACCTCTTACTTCGTCTCCGAGGTGATGTTCTAGACAAAATCCTGTTCGTAAATCATATTTCCAAAGGGCTGATCCATAGACTGGTTCTTCACTGTTTCCTTCACCGGCCATTGCCATAAGGTATCCGTAGTTGGCATCTAGCCCAACTACTTTGTCTGCAACTCTCCCAAAATCACCTGGCCTGTTATCTACTTGTTCTTCAGTTACAATCCCAGATGACCGGTCAATAGTCCAGCGCCAGAGTCGGCCAACTTCAGCATAATCATCAGAATTATTTCCAAATGCTTCTGGCTGTCGCGAAACGTGTAGAACAATAGTTTCGCCTTCTTCAAAAGCATTGACTGGGTGAAAAACATAACAAGGGTCAATTTCGAACCATTGAATATCACTATTTGTTCCATGTCTTGGCATTACTCCAAGTCGCGCTCCAGCGGATGGGTCAAAACCAAAAGGAACACCAGTTTCTAACAAGGACAGGTCAAGCACCAACGGCAAATCCATGAAAATAACAAAGTTTGCTGTCACATTAAAATCGTGCATCATGACCATGTTCGGAATATCAATACCCTCTGACTGAAGCAAGAAGCCATCAGGGCTAATTCTGTGATAGGCAAGATAAGGAGGTTCGAATGAAAAATAACTGAATGCTAAAAGCTCACCAGTCGTTGGGCAGACTTTCGGATGAGCGGTCATAGAAGTTGAAAGATTCCCTGCATAATTCTCTACACCAATAGTGTTTAACTCTCTATCTATTTCCCAAGGCCAGTGTCCTTCTTCTAAACAAAGAATTTTTCCCGCATGAGATATAACATGCGTATTTCCAGTTCCTCTAGCGAGATCTGGCAATTTTGATAGATCCTGCTTAAAGGAATCTTTGATATTTGGAGTTAGCACATATCTATTTCTATACCATTCTGCTTTACCACCTGAAAGTCGAACTCCGTGAACCATTCCATCACCCATAAACCAGTGAGGAGAATAACCCGATTGGGGATTCGGGCCGGTGCGAATGTAAGTTCCTTCTAATTCTGGCGGAATATTTCCCTCAACAATTAGTCGATTTTCGGTTAATTCATCCTGAACTGGCGCCCAATTTCCACGAAGATGCCACGGTTGTTTAGATTCGATGGCTGTCATGTATTCATCTTCCTTTAGTTCTAAATATTCAAATATTTTCTAGTTAAAGTTTAAGACTTTTCAACGTGGTTTAGGGGTTGTTAAAGTTGATTTTTAATTATCACTGGACAAGAGCATGAGCGAATCTAATAAAGCGGAACTTGTCGGTGACTCTAGACTTGCTTTAATCGGTGCTGCTTTAGCTGTAACAGCTTGGGGTTCTTCAGGAGTGATAGTGAAATACATTTCTGTAAGTTCAACTGAAATCGCAGTTTATAGATTTACCTTTTACGCAGTTCTCATGGTCTTGTTTTTAAAAGGTCGCGGAACGCCCCTTACGCTAAAAGCGCTCCGAACATCTCTCTGGGGAGGAATAGCACTTGGATTGAATGTTGCTTTTTTCTTTGAATCTCTTAAGAGGACTACCGTTGTAAACGCAACGATTATCGGATCACTCCAACCAGTTCTTATTTCTATTTACAGCTTTAAAGCTTTTGGAGAGAGAATTCGTCGTAAAGACATCCTTCTTGGCCTTCTCGCTTTAATAGGTGCATTTGGTGTTGTTGCAGGTTCATCTGGCACAACAGAATGGGATATCACAGGTGACCTCTTTGCCTTTGCAGCACTTTTTACGTGGTCCGCATATTTTGTTGTATCTAAGAGAACTCAAGAACTTGTTACACCTTTGGAATTCACTGCTGCATCAGGGGTTATTACAGGTGTGCTTAATTTTGGGATTGCCCTAGTTTTTGGTATATCTTTCACTGTCCCATCAAATAAAGACATCTTTTGGATTATTATCTTGGCGACTGTGGCTGGATTAATTGGCCATTCATTAATGAACTGGTCCCTTGTTAGGATTCCTCTTTGGGTTGGTTCTACCCTTACTCTTTTTGTTCCAGTCGTCTCTGCTTTCCTTGCTTGGGTCTTTTTAAATGAATCATTAAATTTCATTCAGATTCTTTCAACTCTTGTCGTAGTTCTCTCACTAGGCATAATCTTGGTTGATCAAGATTGAAAGATTAATATAGAAAATTCTCTTTGGTTTAGCCTATTTCGGTCCCCAATATTGAAACGAAACTTACCATTTCTCCTGGATAGCCACCTAAATTGTGAACTAGTCCTAAGTTTCTTTCAGTTTGAGCAATACGCCTGTCCTTAGGTGCTTCATCTCTTAATTGAAGCCAACATTCGTAATGCATTCTAATTCCTGAAGCTCCAACAGGATGACCGAAGCTCTTCAATCCGCCATCAGTATTTACAGGAAGCTTGCCTTCCAGTGAAAAAGTACCATTAAGTACGTCGTTCCATGCTTCCCCCTTTTCAGAGAAACCCAGATCTTCCATAAGTATTAACTCCGTAGGAGTGAAACAGTCATGAACTTCTGCCATAGCGAGAACCTCTAATGGGTTATCAATCCCTGCTTGTCGATATGCGTCCTTTGCAGCCGCTTCGCATTCTGGAAAAGTCGTATAATCGTAGTTTGGGTCCATTAACCCTGCACCATTTCCTGCGACAAAGGAAAGCGCCTTAACAAAAAGTGGCTTTTCGGTGTACTCGTAAGCCTTTTCAGCTGGCACGATAATCGCTGCGGCTGCCCCATCTGCTACCCCAGCACAATCAAAGACACTAAGTTTCCCTGCAACTGCTGCCATATCACAAATCTGCTCTGCCGATATTTCTCGGCGAAATTGTGCCAACGGATTTCTTGCACCGTTGTAATGGTTTTTCTCTGCAATTTTTGCTACGACCATTCGTAATTGGTCTTCGTCTATACCGTACTTCTTTGCGTAAGCAGGTAAGACAAGGCTGTACATAGCAGCAGCTGTAAGTGTTCGGTTAGTTCCTGCAGTGGGGGTCGGGAATGCATTCAACCCCTGAAAACCACTGTCCTTTACTTTTTCAACCCCTACAGCCATAGCGACATCATAAGCTCCACTGGCTACTGCGTAGCATGCTTGACGAAGAGCTTCAGACCCTGTTGCACAATAATTTTCAACCCGAGTCACTGGTTTTCCTTCTAACTTCATCGGCATTGATAAGGTCAGCCCACTCATTCCACTCTGAGCAGTTCCCACCCAATAAGCATCAATGTCCTCTTTACTTAGATTTACTGATTCAAGAGTTTGTGTCG
>MDTB01053485.1_pt1 | contig 131820 bp, 112 predicted proteins | sample 811161 | NCBI WGS metagenome assembly MDTB01 (sample SAMN05326650, study PRJNA326480) | marine metagenome | isolation source: seawater | place: Mediterranean Sea | collected 2009 | reverse complement strand
TCGAACCAGGGACACAAGGATTTTCAGTCCTTTGCTCTACCAACTGAGCTATGGTACCTTTTTAAAATGTTTCCAAATATATAACAATATTTAGAATATATTATATACTATGTTTTCATAAATTTAATCTAAATAATATTATTGATTACATGAAATTAATTATTGATGTGGGGAACACAAACATTAAAATAGGCATTTTTAAAGATGATGAGATCTTAAAAAAAATTAGATTTAACAATGAAAAGAAAATAGATTTAACTTCAATTTTTTTAGATTTTCCAAATATAAATCAGGTTCTTTTTTGTGGTAAAAAAAGAAAACTAAAACAACAAATTAACAATATAATAAACAAGAAAAACGTTAATTTAATTGAATGGGATGATATTCAAAAAGACATGATTGATATAAATTATGAAGTAAAAGAATTAGGTTTTGATAGACTAGGTGTTTCTGTTGGTGCTATTTATTTATATCCAAAGTTTAATAATCATTTAATAATTGACATAGGTTCTTGTATAACGTATGACCTTATATTAAATAAAAAGTATAAAGGAGGGCAAATTAGTCCAGGAATAAACATAAGGCTAAAATCATTATCATGTTTTACTACTAGTTTACCTAATTTGCAATTTTTGAAACCAGAAAAGATGTTAGGTGATTCTACTAAAAACAGTATACAGTCTGGAGTTTTTTTTGGAGTTAATGATGAAATAAAAGCTAGAATAGAATTTTATAAAAAAGAAATTACTGAATTAAATGTAATTTTAACTGGGGGTGATGCTTTTCATTTTAAAAATAGAATTAAAAATGTGTTTTTTGATGATGACTTATTAATGAAAGGTTTAAATTTGCTACTTAATTATAATGTTGAAAAATAATATATATATAGTATTTTTTTTATTGACTAGTATTTTACATGCTCAAGTCAACACCTCATCTCCATATTCTTTTTATGGTATAGGAAATATAAATCAAACGGGTTTTTCTCAAAATATTTGTATGAGTGGTATTTCAAATGCTATTAACGATTCACACCATTTAAATTTTCAAAATCCTGCTAGTTATTCATTTTTAAATTTAACTTCTGTTGAGTTAGCATTTAAATTAAGTCAGTACAATATGCAACAGAGAGATTTGCAAAAATCAGACTTGCTCAGTAATATAATTGGTTTAGGTATAGGCTTTCCATTATCTAAAAATGCATCAATTTCATTAGGTTTCAAGCCATTTAGCTCTATTGGATATGATGTTGAGTATAGCGATTTCCAAACACAATCAAACACTTTAGGTGAAATGACATATAATTTTACAGGTAATGGAGGATTAAATAAAGTTATTTTAGGAACAGCGTATAAGTTTAATATTAAAGAAGGTTTTGTTATATCGTCAGGTATTAATTTAAATTATTATGTAGGTACAATTTCTAGAATTAATTCAATTGAAATAGATTCAGTAGGATTTTATAATTATAGAGAAAATACTTCAAATTTAATTCGAGATTTTCAAATGAATTATGGTATTCTTATAGATAAAAAAATTTCTGATAAGAATTTATCCCTAGGTTTAGTTTTTTCCCCTCAAAGTAAATTAAAATCAATAGAAAATTTATATTCTCATACCTACACATTATCAGGGCAATACGAATATTTTGGAGATACCATTAAAGATATTAAAGAACAAGAGGGTTATTTGCAGCTACCAATTCATCTAGGTTCTGGAATAAATATATCTAAAAAAGATAATTGGATGGTTGGTTTTGATTATAACTATACAAATTGGAGTAATTATGCTTTATTTAACTTAAATTCAGATTATATAGAAGATTTAAATGAGTTTATACTAGGTGGATATTTTATACCAAAAATAGATGATATTCATAATTATTGGAATAGAGTTCAATACAGAATAGGGATATCATATGCATCAGGCTATTTAAATTTAGACTCTTTTGATTCAAGTCAGGGTTCAACCTTGGGCTTTTTAAAGGATTATAAAATTAGCATAGGCCTGGGTATGCCAATACCAAAAAATAAAAGTCAATTGAATTTCGGATTCCAATTTGGGAAGAGGGGTGCTAATGAAAGTATTTTAATTGATGAAAAATATATTAATTTTATATTTTCAATGACTTTTAATGATAAGTGGTTTAAAAAACGTAAAATCCAATAACAATGCAACATATAAAGTATATTTTAATAATTTTTATTTTCAATTTACCAATATTAAAATCACAGTGTTTAGACTTAATGTATGGCTGTGATACAGTTCAAACAAATAATAATTTAAGTAATTATACAGAGTACTATAAACAAAAAAGTTTTAAGGATGCATACGAACCTTGGAAATGGTTAATTGAAAATGCACCTAAAAGAACAAAAAACTTATATCTACATGGTCCTAAAATTTTAAAAGGTTTAATAGAATCAACAAATGATGAACAAGAAAAACAAAAATTAATAGATTTTTTAATTTCTGTGTATGATAATAGACTGAAAAATTATCCAGGCAAAGAAGGTTATGTTTTAGCTTTAAAGGGAAAAGATATGTACAAGTATCGCTCTGGCACAATTGAAGAATTGAATCAGTGTCGTTCCGTTTTAAAAAATTCATTTGAAATAGATGGATTAAATAGCACAGCGACAACAATTAATTATTATTTTAATGTATCATTAAAATTATTCCAAAAACAAGACTTAAATAAGCAAGATTTAATGACTTTGTTTTCTGATGTTTCTGAAGTTGTAGATCATAGAGAAGCTAGTATATCACAGGAAATCTTTGGGTTTAATTCAGATAGTACAAGAACATTATCCTCTAAAGAGAAAAAGGCATTATCGAAATTAGAGGCAGAATTAGGTAGAATAGAAAAAGCAAAAATAAATGTTAACAAAAATTTTGAAAAAATCATTACTAGTTGTGAACAATTAGTTGCACTTTATGAAGGATTTGATAGATTCGGAATTAATCAAGAGTGGAATAAAAGAAAGGAAAAGTATGATAAGACATACACTGAATTTAAAAGCAGCGGTGATAAGGAAAAAGATTTAAAGTGGCTTAATAGAACTGCAGAAATATTTATCAAGAAGGACTGTATGGAAAGTGAATTTTACTTACAAGTAGTTACATTATTACATGAAATGAATCCTACAGCAGAATCTGCTTTTAAAATGGGAAAAAGACTATATGCGAAGAAAGAGTACTCAGACGCTATAAGTTATTTTAAGGAAGCTTTTGAAAATGAAAGTACTGATAATATTAAAAAATCTAAGTATGCTTTTTACACTGCTGCGGCCTCGGCTTTAGTTGGAAGTAATTCAACAGCTAGGAGTTATGCACTTAAGGCAGCTAATTTTCGAAAAAATTGGGGAGACCCGTATATTTTAGTAGGAAAATTATATGCACAAACTTCTTCAAAGTGTGGGAATGATCCCGCTTCCAAAAAAGCAGGATATTGGGCTGCGATGGATAAGTTTCAATTAGCTAAAAAGATTGATAAATCTTGTGAAAGAGAGGCGAATAAATTGATTTCAGATTATTCAAAAAGAGTTCCAACAAAAAGTCTATGGCGAGATAATGTTCCAAACCCTGATTCAAAAACTTATAAAATTAATTGTTGGTATACAGAAACCGTAAGAGTAAGATTTTGAAAAAGAGCTTATTGATTTTATGGTTTTTAATCTCATCCTGCATGAATAATCAAATTGATTATAATTTTTTAAATAGTGAAGTCAACGCTATTGAAATGGGAAAAAATTTAAAAATGAATTATTTTTCTAATGGCGATAAAAATTTTCTATTACAAACTAGTAGCATGCAAACATTTGAAGATTATGTATTTTTTAATAGACAAAATATTGTTAAATGCATGATCGATTCTATTCTTGAAGATTTTGGTTTTCGGAGGATTGTTCAAGATACTATAAAAAATTTATCGATTTTTTCAGATTCAGTTGTAATAATAAATTATAATAATGTCGGGGACTCTGTATTTAAAATCACTTCTAATGAACTCATTCATTACTCCAATGAGGATATTGTAGAATTAAAAAATAATGTCAAATTACATAATTTTAAAAATAATTTTTTACAAACTAATCGCTTGTTTTGGAATATAGAAAAAAACAAAATTTTGTCTTTTGACTCTGTACTGATACAAACAAGTGATAAAATTATTAATGGATGTGGATTTTATTCTGATGATAATTTCGAAAATTACAAGATATATAATATTAATGGTGTAATTCAAGTTGACTCCGAATAAGACTTATTTATGAACACAACAGTTATTTTTATATCTCTAATTTTTTCAGCTTTTTTTTCAGGAATGGAAATAGCTTTTTTTTCTTCGAATAAATTAAAAATAGCACTTGATAAAGAAAGTGGATCGCGTTCTGAAAAAATCATATTTAATTTTTTAGGAAATCAGTCTCATTTTATTACTACTATGTTAATTGGAAATAATATAGCATTAGTGGTTTATGGTTTATTTATGGCAAAAATTTTAAATGATCCATTATCTAATTTATTTCAGAATCAATTTTTAATTGGATTTTTAGAGATTTTGCTATCATCAATTTTAGTTTTAATTGTTGCAGAATTTATACCAAAAGCAATTTTTTCTATTTTATCTAATAGGATGTTAAAAGTTTTCGCGATTCCTGCTTTTTTTATGTATAAAATATTAACACCAATAGTGTTCATTATAACTTTTATTTCAGGAATTATACTTAAAATATTTGGTGTAAAAAAAACAGAAAATAAAATAAATTTTAACAGAATAGATTTAGATAATTACTTAGAACAACATTATACTGAAAATCAAGAAGAGATTAATCCAGAAGTGGAAATTTTAAAAAATGCGTTGGAATTTTCTAAAATAAAAGTAAGAGATTGTATGATTCCTAGAACTGAGGTAGTAAGTATGGATGTAAATGAAAGTATAGATTTTTTAAAGAGAAGTTTTTTCCAGTCTGGACATTCTAAAATTATAATTTATAGAGAAAATATTGACTTTGTTTTGGGATATGTACATTCCTATGAGTTATTTAAACATCCTACTAAAATTCGCAACATGTTATTGCCCATATCATTTGTTCCTGAAAGTATGCCTGTAAAAAAAGTTTTAGATCAACTTTTAAAAGATAGAAGAAGTATAGCTGTTGTATTAGATGAATATGGTGGAACATCAGGGATTATTTGTTTAGAAGATATTGTTGAGGAACTATTTGGTGAAATACAAGATGAACATGATATAGAAGAGATTATGGAGGAAAAAATATCAGCAAATAAAATTAAATTTTCTGCAAAAGTTAAAGTAAGTTATTTAAATGAAAAATATAATTTATCCTTACCTGATTCAACAGAGTATGAAACATTAGGAGGTTTAATACTTACATCGATTAGTAATATGCCAAAAAAAAATGAAAAAATAGAAGTAAATAATAGTTCGTTTGTTGTTTCTAAAGTTACAGATAACTTTATAGAGGAAGTAATACTTGTTTTAAAGTAACAAATAAATTGTATATTCGTATCCCAAAATTATATTAAAATGGCAGTATTAAATACTTTAAGAACAAATAAAATATTAAAAGGACTTACCTTTTTCATTATTGGAGTGGGTATGTATTTATTTGTGGACCCTCAGTTTGATGCATTTAAAACCTTTGGTATGGTTTTTTCTGGTAAACAAAGTCAATTAGAATTAAATTCTCTAGGAACTTCTCATGGCTACCAGTTGTTTAATACTTATGAAAGGCCAAACTCTAGAGGAGGGAGTCTTTTTATTTCAGAACCAGAAGACATAGCTGTGCAAGCTCACTTGACATATTTAGAGTTTATACAACAATCTCAAAATACAGTCAATTCAAATAAACGAAATTTGAATACAATATGGGATCATTTTTCTCAAAGATCTTTTATAAAGAAAGAAATGCAAAGTCTAGAATACAATTATTCACTTGCTGAAAAAACAGATTTAGTTAAGGGTACCATTACTGGAATAGGTAATGCTGCACCATTTTTTAATTCTTGGTGGAAAGCGTTAAGAACAGATGATGAAGGGGGGGTTGATGAAAATATAGATGGAAAGGTTTTAGAAGACAGTATTTCTGTTTGGATGGAGAACAGTAAAGTAAATCAAAATCAAGCAAATTATTTGAATTATAATTTTATGTATAAACCTTTTCAAATTTCAAATAATGAAATTACAAGGTTTATGTCTTTATATGAAATGGGAACTTTTGCACCTAAATTGTTTTTAGAAAATGAATATATTGATGCTAATAAATCTTTAAATGGACAATATATATATTTTCCTTTTAGGGATATTAAAGACTCAGAAATAGAAATTACAGAAGAGGAGATATTAGAATATTATAATAACAATTTAGAGAATTATAAAAATGAAAATAAACGAAGAGTAATAGATTATTATTATTTTGAAGCAAAACCTAGTGTAGATGATATTAATAAAGCTAAAAATCAAATTTTGGCACAAGTAGAAAATAATAAAAATAAATTTGAATTATTGATTTTAGACACAGCAAATTCTTATCAAGAGTTATTAAATTTTGTGAGACAAAAATCAGTAATAAAAAATATAGTATCTATAGAAAAACAATCTTTAGAATCTATTTCAGAGTATGATAAGACAGCAAGTAATAAATTAGGTAAAAATTACCTTGGACCAATTGTGGATGAAGAGATTGTTAAGATAGGAATTGTTTTACAACAAGATTTAGATAGTATGCAAGTAGTTTTTTTAAACAAAGACATATATCTTGATGACAGCACAACAGACAAAAATTTTAGAAAAGCAAAAGATTTCGCTTTTTCTAATAAAACATCTGAAGAATTCGAGGAAAATGCAAAAAAGATTAAAAATGTTCTAATTAAAAAGAATGTTTCAATTTCAATACTAGATACAGAAATTCCGGGCATTGAAGGTAATTCTAGAGAAATTATAAGGTGGATTTATGGAATTCCAAGTAATATAAATACAGCTTTACCTTATTCCTCAGTAGAACTTGAAAATAGGAATGAAGCAAATATAAAAAGATTTACTACTAATATATATGATGATGTAGTGGTTTTTATAAAGGAATTAAAAGATGGAGACTCCAAAGATTTTGAAGAAGCAAAAGCCGAAATAAAAAAGAAAATAATTGATAATAAGAAGTCAGAATTAATTAAAGAAAAATTTTCAACTAATTGGTCCGATGATATTGATCAAATATCCAAGAATATTAATAAAAAAGTAAATTTAGCAACTAATTTTTCTTTTTCTTCTGCTAATTTTCCTGTTGGAGGAAATGATCCAGGTGCTACAGGTTTTTTCTTTGGATTAAAAGAAAATGAGATATCTAAACCTTATGTTGGAAACAGGGGTGTGTTTGTCTTTTTAAAAACTAAAAATTTAACATCAGAAATTTCCGAATCAGAAATATTAAGTACTAAGCAACAAGCTCTAAATAGAGTAAATGCGGATTTTAAATTAAATGTGCTTAAACAGTCTAAGTCAAATGAATACATTGATATGAGGCATATGTCATTTTAGAATTTCCATTCTATAAGAATCTAATTTTAAGAAAAAGAAGAGAAAAATAGTCATACTTATAAGTGCCGTTCCGCCGTAGCTAACAAAAGGTAATGGAATTCCTACCACTGGAAACAAGCCAAGAATCATACCAATATTAATGGAAAAGTGACTAAAAAATATTCCCAAAAAACTATACCCAAAAATTCTTGAAAATTTTGATCTTTGACGCTCACTTATAATTATTATTCTAATCATAAAAAAAACAAATAGAATTATAGTTATTAGAGAACCTAGAAACCCAAATTCTTCACCAATAGCGCAAAAAATAAAATCTGTGCTTTGTTCAGGTATATAGTCTCCCTTAGTTTGAGTCCCTTGTAAAAAACCTTTACCTATAAATCCTCCTGAACCAATACCTATTAAAGATTGGTCTAAATTGTATCTTTCAGCTTTACTAATATTCTTACCAAGAAGAACATTTATTCTAGTTTGTTGGTGGGGTTTTAAAAAGTTTTCAAATGTATGTTGAAAACAAAAAGAAAATAAAGAAGATAAGATTAATATAGAAATACTCTTTTTAACAGATTTTTTGTTATAAAAGATTAATATAAGAGTAGAAAATGTAATAATTAATACAGTATATTTAAATGAAAATAAAATTGTAATAATAAATAAACATAATAGTCCAAATAACATTATAGGAATCCATTTATTTAATCCTTCTCTAAATAACGGAATTATTAAAAATGAAAAGACCAAGCAAGAGCCCATGTCAGGTTGTAAAAAAATCAAAAATACAGGAGTGGTAATAAATAATAAAATATTCAGTAAATCTCTTTTTTTCGATAAGTTAACATCAAATTTTGAAAGGTATTTACATATGGCCAGAACAGTTCCAAATTTAGCAAATTCGGCAGGTTGAAAACCAAATACACCGAAATCAAACCATGACCTGGCTCCATGTTTTGTCTCACCAAAAATTAAAACAGAGATTAGAAGAAATATAGAAAAAGCATAAATTAAGTAGGATAATCTCATCAAAAACTTTCCATCAAGCAGCAAAATTAATCCTCCAATTGTAAGAGATATAAAATGAAATAATATTTGTTTTCCAAATTCGGAATAAAAAGAGAATGTTGTTTTGGGTTCATATTCAACCACATATATAGCATATAGCCCTAATAACATTAGCCCTATGTAAGAAAGGAAAATTTTAAAATCTATAAATTTATAATCAGGGTTTCTATACATTAATTCAAAACTTTTAGTATATATTTTTTAAAATTATGATCAAAATATGGTTTGTTTTTAAAAGTTAAATCAATATTTCTTTTAAGGAATTTTTCAATACATAAATTGGCAATAGGAGCAGCTGCATCCCCACCATCTCCGCCATTTTCAATATATACAGCAATAGCAATTTTTGGATTTTCTTTTGGCGAAAAAGCAGTAAAAACGGAGTGGTCTTTTTGTTTAATTTTATTTTTATAATTTTCTACGGTACCTGTTTTACCACAAATTTTTAAATTACTTATTCTAGATTTTCTTGCTGTGCCATTTTTTCCATCTAATACCCTTTCCATTCCTTTAATAACATAATCGAAATATTTTTCTGAAATAGAGACAGTCTTTTTTTTAGAAAATCTTTCTTTTAATAATTTAAATTCCAAATGTTCTTTAATAGAAGAAGCGCCTTTTGCATCTTTTATAATATGAGGCGTGTAAAAATGTCCCTTATTGGCTAAAATCGCGGTGTAGTTTGCTAATTGAATTGGAGTAGTTAGTAATTCACCTTGACCAATTCCTAGTGAAATACAATTGGAGGGTCCCCAATTATAACCTTTATAAAGTTCAGTGTAGTATTTTCCATCAGGAACTTTTCCTGGTACTCCTGCATGTAAATCATTATTTAGAAAATCACCAAAACCAAATTCTTTTAAATATTTTGCCCAAGTATCTAATCCAATTTCACTTGTCTTTTTGTTTTTCACCAATCTAAAAAACATTTCACAAAAGTAAGCGTTACATGATTCTGCTAATGCATTTGTAATATTCATTGGTGGGTGGTCGGTTCCATGACAAGCCACCCTCATACGTTTTCCATAATTCCAGCCGTAATTACAATTAATTTTTGTTCCAGGAGTAATAATTTCTTCTTCTAAACCAATTAATGCGGTAAGCATTTTTATAGTTGATCCAGGCGCATATGTTGATAATATTGTTCGATCAAATAATGGCTTGTTAGGATCACTTCTTAATGTAGGATATATTACATTTCTTTTTTTTCCAATAAAATCAGAAGGATTATAAGATGGGCTGGTTACTAAACATAAAATCTCACCAGTACTAGGTTCAATAGCAACAATACTACCATTATAATTTTGCATAATTTTTTCCCCAAATTCTTGTAATTCTAAATCAATTGTTAAGTTAATTGATCTCCCAGGTAATGAAAGAGTATCCATGTTACCATTTTTGTATGGCATTTGTCTGCCTTTAACATCTTGAATAATGTGTTTAACACCCTTTTTTCCTCTTAGTATTTTTTCATAAGATTTATCTACTCCAGATTTCCCAATTCTATCACCACTTTCATAATAAGAGTCATTAGGATTTATATTATTAATGACACCAATATATCCTAAAATATTAGCTGCATAGTTAGTGTTATATTTTCTTACCATTCTAGGTTGTTCATACAATCCAGGAAATTGAAATAAGTTTTCAAGAACAGAAAAAGGAACTTCTTCTAGAAATAAAGAGCCTTTATTATAAGAGTAACTTTTTGCTTTTTGAATCTTTTCTTTTAATATGCTTTTATTTATGTCAAAATAATTACACATTTCTAAAGTATCTTCAGTAGTTTTTAATTTTAATTCTCGTGGGATTACCATGATATCCATTATACTATCATTCTTAGCAAGTAATTTATTGTATCGATCATAAATTAAACCTCTTTCAGGTGGGTGCATAATTCTTCTTTTCGCATTATTTTCTGCTAAATTCTCATAATAAGAGTTTTTTATTATTTGTATGTAAAATAATTTAGCAATAAAAATACTAGACACAGATAATATTAAAAAATAAATAAAAAATCTTCTATTTGTTAGTATAAAGTTTCTTTTCATTTTTTAAATATATAGTAAGAAAAAATAATAATTAATATTGTGAAAAAGGAACTGAGGATAGTGCTAATGATAATATTGGCAAAACTTAAACCAGAAAAAATAAACAACAAGAAATGATGAAAAATAACACCAACAAAAACATAAATTAGAATTCTTCCAAAAGATAAATTATCAAAATTCAAATTAGTTAAAGTTTTTTCTCTAATAGAAATTAGTTTTATGTATTTTGGTCTAAAATAGCCTAAGAACAAACTACTAAGTGCATGTATTGGGCCGCTAGAACTTAGTGTTCCAACACCAATATCAATGAACAAGCCAATTAAAAAAGAAGATAAAATAATAAATAAATGGCTTTTCCTTGTAGGTAAAAATAAAATAAAAATTATATAATAGTACGGGTTTATCCAATTTGAAAAAAGGAACTGATTAAGTATAAATATTTGGATAATAATATTACCAAAAAAACAAAATAAGATAGAATTATTTGTTTTCATAAGAGTTTTTTAATTCAGAATATAATTTATCTTTTATTATTATAGCGCTAGTTATATTTTTAAAATCTACGCCTAATAATACATCAATTTTAAAAGAATTAGAGCTAATTTTTTTTTCAAAATTAGAAATAGTTCCTATAAAAATCCCACTATAAAAACTTTTTGACTCAGTATGTGTGAAAATAGAATCTCCAATAGATATCATGATTTCGTTTCCAACTCCTTCTAAGTTAGCATATTGGTGAGAATTCCCATTCCATTTCAACACACCCTCATCTAGCACTCCGTTTTTTGTTTTTATAGATGTTAATAATCTAGTGTGTTTACTTATTAAAGTTGTTACTTCACAAAAATGAGTTGTTGCATTACTTACAAATCCCACGACTCCATTATTATTTATAACCCCCATGTTTTTTAAAACACCATGTTTTTTTCCTTTATTAAGTACTATAGTATTATTTGGAAGTGTCCAGTTTTTTTTTTCAACTTTAGCAGGTATATAATTAAATCTATTATCCTCATTTAGAATAATTAAATTTTTATATTTTTTATATAACTCAAGTTCACTATTTTCAAATTTTAATAGTTCATTTTCTTTAATTAGAGAAAAGTTTTCATTTTCTAATTTTGAATTTATTTTTTTTAATTTAAAGTACTCAATTAAGTTGTTTTCAACACTTAATGAATTATAAACTAAATTTTTAATTCCATTTAATATTTTAACTTCATTATAAGGGTTTATTTTTAGAATTAAAGATGAACAAAAAAGTGTCAAAAAAACAAAAACAATAAAAACATGATGCTTTATTAAGATTTCAATTAAAAATCGCATAAATCTTATTAAATTATCTCATTAAAAAAGTATAGTGATCTACGTTTTTTAAAGCAATACCAGTACCTCTTACTACAGCTTTTAATGGGTCTTCTGCTATGAAAACTGCTAAGTCTGTTTTGGCTGAAATTCTTTTTTCTAACCCTCTTAACATTGAACCCCCACCAGCTAAATATATTCCTGTATTGTATATATCTGCTGCTAGTTCAGGTGGTGTCATTGCTAAGGCTTGCATAATTGCATCTTCAATAGAACATATTGAGGAGTCCAGGGCTTGTGCAATTTCTTTATAAGAAACTATTACTTGTTTTGGTTTTCCAGTAGTCAAGTCTCTTCCTTGAACAGGCCAGTCATCTGGAGGGCTTTCTAGTTCTTGCGTTGCCGCACCACAATGAATTTTAATGTCTTCAGCAGAACGGTCTCCAACTACTAAGTTATGGTGAGTACGCATATAAAATTTTATATCAGATGTAAAAATATCTCCAGCTACTTTTACTGACTTATCGCAAACAATTCCTCCTAAAGATATTACAGCAATTTCAGTAGTTCCTCCACCTATATCAATAACCATATTGCCTTTTGGTTCTTGTACATCAATTCCAATTCCAATTGCAGCTGCCATTGGCTCATGTATTAAGTATACCTCTTTTGCTCCAGAGTGTTCAGCAGAATCTCTTACAGCTCTTTTTTCTACTTCGGTAATGCCAGATGGTATACAAATAACCATTCTTAATGCAGGAGAAAAAATTCGGCTTTTCAAAGCTGGAATTTTTTTGATAAATTCTCTTATCATTGATTCTGCGGCATCAAAGTCAGCAATAACACCATCTTTTAGAGGTCGAGTTGTTTCAATCCCTTTGTGGGCTTTTCCATGCATTTGTTGAGCTTTATTTCCTACTTCAATAAATTTTCCAGTTTTTGTTTCCATTGCTACAATAGACGGTTCATTTACAACAACTTTATCGTTATGAATAATTAATGTGTTAGCAGTGCCTAAGTCTATTGCAATATCTTCAGTAAGATTCATAAAATCGAGTATCCCCATAGCAGTATTTTTTAATGTTTAAAATGTCTAGTTTTAGTTAAAACCATACTAATATTATTCTTATTACAACAATCTATTGACAATTGGTCATTTATTGAACCACCAGGTTGAATAACAGCTGAAACTTTTTCTTTGGCAGCAATTTCTATACAATCTGGAAATGGAAAAAAGGCATCGGATGCCATAACACTATTTTCTAAATCAAAATTAAAATTTTTTGCTTTTTCAATAGCTTGTTTTAGCGCATCCACTCTTGATGTTTGTCCACAACCAATTCCAATAAGTTGTTTGTTTTTTACCAAAACTATAGCATTAGATTTTGTGTGCTTACAAATTGTACTAGCGAACAATAAATCTTCAACTTGAGATTTGGAAGGTTTTAATTTAGTTATTTTCTCTAAATTTTCCTCAGAATCAATCAAAATATCTCTCTCTTGTGCTAAAATTCCATTTAAAATTGACCTATACTGATGATTATTTTTTAGATTTTTTGGATTTAGCTCTAAGATAATTCTATTTTTTTTGTTTTTTAGAATCTCTATAGCCTTAGTTGAAAAATTAGGAGAAATTATAATTTCAAAAAATAATTCATTAATACTTTCAGCTGCTTTAGAATTTAATTCTTGATTTGTAACTAAAATTCCACCAAATGCAGAAATAGGATCTCCAGCTAATGCTTTCTTCCAAGCCTCATAAACATTATTGTCTATAGCAATTCCACATGCATTGTTATGTTTTAAAATAGCAAATGTAGGTTCTTTACAATCTTTAATTAAATTAATAGCGGCATCAATATCTAGTAAATTATTATAAGAAATTTCTTTACCGTTTAACTTTTTAAATACTTCAGTTAGTTTTCCATAATAAATTCCTTTTTGATGAGGATTTTCTCCGTATCGTAATATTTGTGATTCTGAAATAGATATTTTTAAAGATTCATCACTGTCAGTACTTAACCAAGAAAAAATATTGGTGTCATAATGTGAAGATAATTCAAAAGCTTTTTTTGCAAAAAACAATCTTTCTTCTAATGATGTATAGCCATTATTTTTTTCAATTATACTCTTGCAATTTGGAATTAATTCCTTGGAAGGAATAATCATTACATCCTTATAATTTTTAGCAGCAGCTCTTATTAGAGAAATGCCACCGATATCAATTTTTTCTATAATTTCTTCTTCGTTAGCATTATTTTTAACAGTATCTTCAAAGGGATATAAGTCAACAACAACTAAGTCAAAACTTGGGAGATCATATTTTTCAACATCTTCTAAGTCACTTTTTTTATCCCTTCTATTTAAAATTCCACCAAAAACTTTTGGATGAAGAGTTTTTACTCTACCGCCTAAAATAGAAGGGTATTGGGTAATATCTTCAACTGACGTGACTTTACAACCTAATTTTTCTAAAGCTATTTTAGTTCCACCAGAGGAGTATAATTTTATATTTAATTTAATTAATAATGAAACTAGTGATTCTAAATTTTCTTTATTAAAAACAGATATAAAAGCGCTGTTTATTTTTTTCATTTTAAAGTAATTAAGGTATAGAAATTTAAAAGAATCAATATACTTTAAAAAAATAAATATGTCCAATTATTCACAATAAAAAAAGAGAATAAATTAATATTCTCTTTTTATTTGTCTAATACTAGTTTATAGGAATTACTTCTTTAATTTCATCTCCTAAAATTTGTTTGAGTTTTGTCTCAATACCTTGTTTTAGAGTATAAGTAGAAGATGGACAGCCATTACAAGCTCCTTGAAGTAACACTTTTACTATTCCTTTTTCGTATGATACTAAAGAAATATCACCACCGTCTTGCATAACGTAGGGCCTGATGTGTTGTTCAAAAATATCTTCGATTAAATTTTCTTTTTTTGTTCTTTTACGGTTTACTGTTACTTTTCTTTTTTTGCTTGTTGTATTGGGCTTTAATGAAGTGTTTTTTACTAGAACGCCGGCATTTAATTTTTCTTGAATCATTACTCTAATTTCAAATGAAATGTCATCCCAGTTAACTTTATCGTTTTTTTCAATTGAAATAAAGTTTATTCCTAAAAAAATATTTTCAACGAAAGGGAACATAAATAATTCATAAATAAGTGGAAACTCATTTTGTTTAGGAATTATATCAAACTCAATCATATCTTCAGTTAAAACTTGATTTGAGACAAATTTCATTACTTCTGGGTTTGGTGTGTATTCCGAGTATATAGTGTAAATTTTATTTTTCATTAAATATGTTTTTTTCTTTTAAATTAATATCGTTGTTAAAAAATATTTTAGAACTGTTTTGAAAACTAGTTGTAAGATCAGAAACAAAAAACTCATGTTTTTCACTATTCTGAGTTTCATTTAATAATTTTTTTTTCTGCAGTTTATTTTTAATGTGTAAACCAATAGCATTTAATGAACTGATTACATTAACTTTTTTATTATAAAAGTTTTTTATTTCAGATTCAATAAGTGGATAGTGGGTGCAACCAAGAATAAGAGTTTCGATTTCTTTTAGTTTATTGTGTTTTAAATAAGTTGCTATAATTTTTTTTTTAATTGACGCATCGTGAAATCCAGATTCAATCATTGGTGCCAACAATGGTGTTGCTAGGGAAAAAACAGATAATTTTTTTTTTAGTTTATCGATTTTACTTTCATAAACTTTAGAGTTTATAGTTGCATTAGTGCCAATAATACCAATTTTTTTATTTTGTAAATTATTCACACAATCAACAACAGGATCAATAACATTAAATATTATACTGTTACTTCCAACTTCTGTTTTAATATAATCTAATGCTAATGATGATGCTGAATTACAAGCAATAACTATAGCCTTGCATTTCTTACTTAATAAAAAGTGACAAATTTTGGAACAGTAATTAACTACTTTTTCCTTAGATTTCTCCCCATAAGGTAAATGCAGGGTGTCTCCAAAATAGATTATTTTTTCATTAGGCATTAACTCAATAATTTCTCTTGCTACCGTTAAGCCCCCAATGCCAGAATCAAAAATCCCTATAGGAAATTCAGAATTCAAATAGTTATAGTTTTAATTTCTTTTTGACCTCACCAGTTATATCATTAGAACCCGGTCCATCATTATATAAAATTACGTTAAAACCACTACCTGTATCAAGAATATAAGAGTATTTTCCACTTTTTGCTACGTCGTTAATAGCATTTTGAATTTTTTCAACAACAGGAGCAAGTAAATCATTTTGTAAAGTTTGCAATTCTTTTTGAGCATCTTGGGCAAAAACTTGCATACGTTGTTCTAAGTTTATAGCTTCTTCATATTTTGCTTTAATTACTGATTCACTTTCACCATCATTTTGTGCTTTTTGAAAAGATTGAGCTGCTTCTTGAGCTTTTTGCATCATTTCTGCGTACATCTCATCCATTTTTTTACTTTCTTTTTGGATTTTAGTTTCAATGACTTTTATGTCAGGCATTTTTGACATAATTTCTTGAGAGTTAACATGTCCTATTTTTTGTTGAGCAATAATACATATTGAAAACAAACAAAATAAAGAACTTAAAAGTATTTTTTTCATATTTAAAATTTTAATAATTATAACCTAGTTGATCTAAAATATCATTACTTACATCTAAATCTTCATTTGAATATAACATAATTAATTCAGAAGATTTGTCAAAAATAATTTCATATCTATTTTTTTCTGCATATTCTTTTATTGCATTATAAATTATTTCTTGAATGGGCTCAATTTTTTCTCTTTGTTTTTCATAAAGTTTACCATTTGGCCCAAACAAACTTTTTTGATATTCTCTAACTTCTTGTTCCTTGTTAATAATATTTTCTTCTATTATTTTTTTTTCATTTTCTGGAAGTAGGTATTTTTCGGCTTTATAGCTTTGGTACATTTTCTCAATATCTATGTATAAGTTTTGAATTTCATCTTCCCATTTTTGAGAGAGTTCTTCAATTTCTTCTTGCGCACTTGTAAATTCAGGAATATTACTCAAAATATATTTTGAGTCCACATAGGCTACTTTTTGAGAAAAACAAAAGTTGATTAAAAACAGTGTAATTAATGTTAAACTTATTTTTTTCATATAAAAATATTAATTTCTAAAACTTAGCAAATTTAATCATTTAAAATTGTTGACCAATTATAAAATGAGTTTGCCAACCACTTTTTATTGTTGAATTATTTAAGTTATCAAATCCATGTGCAAAATCTAGACCTAATAAACCAAACATAGGCATAAATATTCTAATTCCTAATCCAGCGGATCTTTTTAATTCAAAAGGATTGTAGTTATTATAATTTGACCATGAATTTCCGGCTTCTGTAAATAAAAGAGCATAAATTGTTGAGTTTGGATTTAATGAAACAGGATATCTTAATTCTATATTATATTTATTATATAGAGCGTCTCCTGAATCTGAACTTAATGACCCGTTTGGATATCCTCTAAGTGCAATAATTTCTCGGCCGTCTATAGAATATCCACTAAGACCATCACCTCCAACAAAAAATCTTTCAAAAGGAGGGAGTCCAACAGTTTTATTATATGTGCCCAAAAAACCTAATTCAAAATGAGTTCTAATAACTAAATCACCAAATATACTATTGTACCAGGTTCCATCAAATTTAAATTTATTATACTCCAAGAAACGGTATCTTTCTTGATCATCTGTTAGGTTCTCATAGTAGTTTTTTTCTTTAAATAAAGAATAAGGCGGTGTTAACTCAAAATATATTGAAAATTTAGAGCCATTTCTAGGATATATAGGATTAAAAATAGAGTTTCTTGAAAAAGTTGTGGCGTAATTTATATTATTAGAAAAGCCGTCACTAAAATCAAATAAACTGGTTTGATAATCTTCTAAATTATATCTTTGAAAATTTAATGAGTGGGATATTGTAAAATAGTCATCTGGCCAATTGAGTCTTTTTCCAAAACCAATACTCAAGCCAGAAATATCCATCTTAGAACCCTCAGTAAATGATTGAATTGTTTTCCATATTGAGACAGAAAAACTGTTAGGTTTTGCACCTCCCATCCACGGTTCTTCGAAAGACAAGCTATAGTTTTGATAGTATGTTCCATTTGAGGCGGCGCGTAATCTAATTTTTTGTCCATCTCCATGAGGCATGGGGTTCCAGCTTTCTTTTTTAAAAAAGTTTTTAGTAGAGAAATTGTTAAAAACTACAGAGAATGCTCCAACAACCATTCCATTTCCCCAACCCCCTTGAAGCTCTAATTGGTCCGACGATTTTGATTCTACACTGTATTCTATGTCAACTGTACCCGTTTCTGGATCGGGTATAGGGTTAACACCAAGTGACTCAGGATTAAAATAGCCTAAGCGATTAAATTCTTCTTGAGTTCTAATAATATCAGACCTTTTAAACATTGAACCAGGTAAAGATCTAACTTCTCTCATAATAACGTGGTCTTTAACCTTAGTGTTTCCGGTTACAGAAACGTTATTTACAACAGCTCTTTTTCCTTCACTAAGTCTAATTTCTAAATTAATTTTTTGATCTTCTATCCCTGTTTCAATTGGATTTGCTTGAAAAAAAAGATATCCATCGTCCATATATAAAGAGCTTATATCATTTCCATTTCTACTCATGTATAATCTTTCTTCTAATAATTTTTGATCAAAAATTTCACCGGATTTAACGGACAATAATTCATTTAATTTTTCAGAGTTATATTTAGAGTTTCCGATCCAATTTATGTCACCAAAAAAATATTTCTCACCCTCTAAAATGTTGATGGTTAATTCTAATTCATTCTTTTCGTTAATTATAATTGAATGATTAGTTATTTGCGCGTCTCTAAATCCGTTTTCTCTGTATAAAGAAATTAGATTTTGTAAATCTTCTTCCAAATCACTTTCAATATACTTTGATGAACTAAATATATTTTTTATTCCCTTTTCCTTAGTGTTTTTTAATTGTCTTTTTAACTTTCCATTTTTAAATGAACTTTTGTCAGATTTGAAAATGATTTCTTTAATTTTCATTCGTTCATTTTTCTTAACATCAATTATCAATGTTGATTTATTTAGGTTTTTATTATAGTTTTCAATGACATCGCAATTCACATTAAAAAACCCTTTTTCACGAAAATATTTAATTATGTGATTTTTTATTTTCTTCTTGATTTGTTCGCTAACAGAGTTTCCTCTCACTAAATTTAATTCATCTCGAAGCTTGTCAATTTCAGATTTTTTAAGACCCTTAAATTGAAATTTTTCTAGTTTAGGGAGCTGATTGAGATAAATTTCAAGAAAAATTATATTTCCTTCAATTTTAGTTTGAAATATTTGTATATCTGAAAACAATTTTTGTTTCCATAAAGTTTGAATAGCATTAGGTATTTCTTCTCCAGGCACAAAGATATTATCTCCAACTTTAAGATTGATTAAGGATAGAATGTTGTTACTTTCTACTGTTGAATTACCAGAAAAAATAATACCACCGATCATATATTGAGAATTCATGTCATTGTTAGATTGACTCAATGAAATAGAATGAATTCCTAATATTAATATAACTAGGATCTTAAAATAATTTTTTCTCATTTCAATTAACTTTTCCAAATCTTCTTTCTCTTTTTTGATATTCTAAAATAGCTTGATAAAAATCATTTTTTCCAAACTCTGGCCAATTAGTTTCACAAAAATATAATTCTGCATAAGCTAATTGCCATAATAGAAAGTTACTTATTCTTTTTTCACCACCTGTTCTGATTAAAAGATCAGGATAAGGTAAATTATTTGTACAAAGGTAATTATTTACCAATTTTTCATTTATATTTTTGGCATTAAATTTCTTTTGATCAAATTCGCTAACAATTTTTTTTATTGCATTAGAAATCTCCCATCTAGCACTATAACTTAATGCAATGGTTAACGTTAATTTTTTATTTTTATTTGTCAATTGTTTAACTTTTTCAATAGCAAGTTTAGAATCTAAAGGTAAGTCATTTAAATCTCCAATAGTATTTAATTTTACATCATTTTCCATTAATGTCTTTTTATATTTTATTACAGAGCTTGCTAATAACTTCATAATCATTTTGACCTCATAATTTGGTCTTTCCCAATTTTCTTTTGAAAAGGCAAATAATGTTAGGTATTTAATTTCCAATTTTATAGATTCTTCTATTATTTTTTTAACAGTCTCTATTCCTTTCTGATGGCCAAAAGTTCGTTTTTTTCCTAATATTTTAGCCCAACGGCCATTACCATCCATAATTATACTTACGTGGTTAGGCAATTTTTTAGAATCAATTTCAGAAAACAAAGTCATTAATAATTAATCTGTGAACAGAAGGATTTTTTAGGAATTTTATAAACAAAACTAACACCAAAAAAACCAAATTTATCCATATTTTCTGAATTACCTCGTTGACTTCCTTCTTCAAATCCAGAATAAGATTTGTCAGCTAAGTTTTGAGCTTGTTCGCTTAATAAATTAGGGTTTATATAATCTAAGCTCACATCATCTATATAATCAGTTTTTGTTAGTGTCCAAGACCAAGCAATATTTAGTGCTAAAAAATCATTTAAATTTAATTTATAACCAATCCCTATAGGTATGCCAATAGCAAATAGTTTATATTTTTCTCTTTCTGGATATAAAAAACTACCCTGACCTTCTGTGCCTAAAGGTTGTAACTCTACCCAGGTTCCGTTATAATAACCTTTTGGATTAAATTTAAATCCACTAATTCCAGTAAACACATATAAAGATTTATTAAATTTTTCAGATCCAATTTTATAAGGAGAGAAATTAAATTCAAAATTACTAGACATCTCTGTAATATTTGATTGAAAATCCAAATTTCTTTGAGTAATAAATAAATCTTCTGAATTACTGTCAAATGAACTAATTTCACCTCTTTTCAAACTAAAATTAACTGCAATTCTAGAATTCAAATTTTTTCTAAAATTTAAGCCTATTGCAGCTTTTGCGTTAATAAATAATTTATCTGTATTACCAAAATTTAAAGAATTGTAGCCAACATCTCCATGAAAAAAAGATGTTCCCATAAAAAGGCCTAGTTCAGTTTGTGAAAATGCAAAAGAACCAATAAATAAATAAAAAAACAGTATTATTTTTTTAAACACATGCATACTAATCAATATATATTTTACAATATACATAATTGTTAAATATAAGGCTTTTATTCATTATTTCTTTTATCTAAACCCCAGAGTAGTTTATTACGTAATGTATCGAAGTAATTATTTTTTTTAGTTATTATAAAATTAATTTTAAATTTTTCTTTTTGAATACACACAATGTGTTTGTTTGTTATTTTTTCTGTTTGACCATCAATAGACAGGTTAAATGATTTAAATCTTTGGTCTAGATGAATTTGAATGGAATTTTTATCAGATAAAATTAAAGGTCGAACATTTAAATTATGTGAAGAAATTGGTGTAATAATGAAATTATTTGAATCGGGCATAACTATAGGCCCTCCGCAACTTAATGAATGAGCCGTTGAGCCTGTTGGAGTAGATACAATTAGACCATCTCCCCAGTATGTATTTAAAAAATTATTATTTACATAAGTATTAATACTAATCATAGAAAGATGGTTTTTTTCAGAAATTGAAACTTCATTTAAAGCAAATTGGAATAATTTCTTTTTTAATTTAGGTTTTGTAGAAACTTGAATCAAACTTCTAGCACTAATTTGAAATTTTTTATTATATAAATCAGAAATTAAGTCAGAAATATTTTGTTTTGGGATATTTGCTAAAAACCCCAGTCTTCCTGTATTAATACCAGTAATCGGAATATTTAGTTTCCCAATTAAATGTGCTGCTTTTAACATTGTTCCATCACCTCCAAAACAAATTAAAAAATCAATATTATTTGTTTTAGATATTTTTTTTAAAACTGTAGTTTGTTTTGGGAAACTGATGTATTTTTCAATCTTTTTATATACTTTTTCTAAAACAAATAATTTAGAATTATATTTTAATATTTCCTCAATACATGTTTTAATATAATTAGAAGAGTCAGTAGTGATTTGTTGTGTATATAAAATAATCCTCATTTTGTTTAGGTATTTAAGTATCTTAAAAATGAATCAAATCTATTATCTAATTTTTCAAATAAAGCCGTATCGTATGTTTCCGTAACATTCCATTTGAATCTTCTCAGGGACTTAATAATTCTAGTAAGATTTTTTTGATTTACAATTATATCAACATGAATATTTTTGGAATTTTGATTTATTTGTACAAATGAGCTCATTACTTTGCCTTCATTTTGCTCAATCAATCTACTAATTTCGGACAATGAGTAATCTTCTATCGTGCACTCAATAGTTAAAATTCCTATTTCTGTAAGTTGGTATGGGTGGCCAATTTTATATATAATATCAGCCATGGTTATATATCCATAATATTTATTTTCCTCAAATATTGGAATAATAGAAACTTTGTGTTCACTAAAAGTTTTTATAGCAATACAGATGTGATTATTTATACTTAAAGATATTTTTTTTGTTTGAGAAATTATTGTGTTTAGTTCTTTTGTTAAATCTTCCATTTCTAAAATAGATTCTTGATCAACAATTCCCTTAAATTCTGTTTCAGAAAGAATAATTAAATGTGATGTTTTATATTCTTCCATTATCAAAAGAGCCATATTGCCGGTTGTATTTTGAGTGATGGTGGGGATGTCAGTTCTTAATAATTCTTTTACCTTCATTTATGAATTTTATAAAACAAACTTACTATTTTTATGATAAAATAAATTTTTATGACAAGATTAAGTGTTAATATTAATAAGGCAGCAACTTTAAGAAATGCCAGAGGAGGTAATAACCCAAATGTAATTCAATTTGCAAAAGATTGTGAAAGATTTGGTGCTGAAGGTATAACAGTACACCCCAGACCTGATGAAAGACATATAAGAAAAAAAGATTTAGTCTTATTAAAAAATGTTATAAATACTGAATTTAATATAGAAGGCTTTCCCTCAAAAGATTTTGTGGAGATGGTTTTAAAAGTTAAACCTAATCAGGTCACATTAGTGCCAGACCCGCCGGATGCGTTAACATCAAATTTTGGCTGGGATATAATTAAAAATAGCACTTTTTTAAAAGAAATAATTTGTGAATTTCACGTGAAAGGTATTAGGACCTCAATCTTTATTGAGCCTATAAAAAAAATGATTCTAGCAGCAAAAGAAATAAACACAGATAGGGTAGAGTTATATACAGAAAGTTATGCAAATAAATTTTCTAAAAATAAAGAAAAAGCAATCAAACCATTTATAGAATCTGCTGAATTGGCCCACAGAATTGATTTGGAAATTAATGCAGGCCATGATTTGAATCTCCAAAATTTGAAATTTTTTGCATCAAATATTTATAAATTGAAAGAGGTTTCTATTGGCCATGCATTAATTTGTGATGCATTATATTTTGGATTGGAAAATACTATTCAAATGTATAAAAGAAACTTAGTATGATTTTAAATTCTAAAATACTAGGCTCAAATGATAAAGTATTAATTGTTTTACATGGTTTGTTTGGTTCATTAGATAATTGGTTTAGTATAGCGAAAGAACTATCTATTTTTTATCAAGTACATATTTTAGATCAACGAAATCATGGAAAATCCTTTCATGATTTCAAGCATAATTATGATTCAATGAGTAATGATTTATATAATTATATAAATTATCATAATATTAAAAAACCCTCTATTTTAGGTCATTCTATGGGGGGGAAGGCCGCAATGGTATTTGCGTTTCAATATCCACAGTATTTAAGTAAATTGATTATTATTGATATAGCTCCTAAAAGTTATATTAATGATTACGGCGCATTAATATCTGCATTGGTTTACATAGATAATGCAGAATTAAAATCTAGAAAAAAAGCACAACTCATTTTAGAAAACAAAAAAATAGATAATAAGACAATTCAATTTTTGTTGAAAAATTTATTTTGGAAGGATGGAAAATTAAATTTTCGTTTTAATTTAAATGTAATTAAAAACTCTATTGAAGAGTTAATGAAATTCAATTATCTAAATTTTTCTTGGGATGGTTTATGCTATTTTATAAAGGGAGGTAAATCAAATTACATTTTAGACTCAGACAACACATTAATAAAAAAATATTTTTTAAATTCTGAGATAATTAATATTGATGAAGCAAATCATTGGGTTCATTTTGATCAAAAAGAAAAATTTATTGATTCTATAAAAAGAGTTATGCTATAAAATCACATATATGGAAATATCTACTTATTTTTTTAACACTGAAGCGCCTGTTTTAGGTGTTTTAATTATTATTCTTGCAGCGATTTTTTATGCTGAAAAAAGTACTAATAGTTTTTTAGTAAAATTTTTTAAATATGTCCCGGGATTATTACTTTGTTATTTTATGCCTTCAATATTAAATAGCTTAGGTCTTGTTTCTCCCGATGTATCTAAAAATTTGTATTATGTTGCTTCTAGGTATTTATTACCAGCTAGTTTAGTTTTATTGACATTAAGTATTGATTTGAAAAGTATTATTAATCTTGGCCCTAAAGCCATCATCATGTTTCTTACGGGAACAGTTGGTATTTTAATAGGGGGTCCTATTAGCTTATTAATAGCATCATATTTTGGATTGGTTCCTATTAATCCAGAAGATTTATGGAGAGGGTTAACGACAGTAGCAGGAAGTTGGATTGGAGGGGGGGCTAACCAAGCGGCAATGAAAGAAATGTTTAATGTAGATGATAAAATATTTAGCTCTATGATTACAGTTGATGTAATAGTTGCTAATGTATGGATGGGGTTTTTACTATTTGGCGCTGGAATTAATCAACGTGTAGATAAATGGCTGAAAGCAGATTCTTCAGCTATAGAAGATTTGAAAAATAAATTAATAAACTACAAAAAGAAAAATCAACGAATTCCTTCATTGTTAGATTTCATGATGATTATTGCTATTGGATTTGGTGTAACTGGTTTTGCACATTTCTTTTCTGATATAATAAGTCCTTATATTCAGAATAATTTTCCCTATTTAGAGAAATTTAGTTTAACTAGTAAATTTTTTTGGTTAATTGTTATAGCAACTACTGGTGGCTTGACTTTATCATTTACTAATTTTAGAAAATATGAAGGAGCTGGAGCATCTACAATAGGAAGTGTTTTTTTATATGTTTTAGTTGCTACTATTGGGATGAAAATGGATGCATTGGCAATTTTAGATAATCCAGGATTATTTATATTAGGTTTTATATGGATGCTAATTCATGTTTTTTTATTATTGTTGATAGCTAAACTAATTAAAGCTCCATTCTTCTTTGTTGCTGTAGGAAGTCAAGCAAATGTTGGTGGCGCTGCCTCTGCACCGGTTGTCGCCTCTGCTTTTCATCCATCACTAGCTCCTGTAGGAGTTCTTCTTGCCGTTTTAGGTTATGCTTTAGGAACCTATGCCGCGTGGTTTTGCGGTATATTAATGCAATTTGTTAGTTAATTATTTCACAATTAAAGGAATATAATTTGCATTGTTAATTTCTATAAAGTAAAAGCCAACATCATTTATTTTTAATTGATTTTTACCTTTTGGTAGTATATTATTTAATATTAGTTTCCCTTGTAAATTATAGATTTTAATATTATTTAAATCTTCTTTTAAATTTAAATTGAATAGTCCATTTCCAGGGTTTGGATATAACATATTATTACTATTAATTTCATCAATACTTATATTAAAATTACAATCGAATTGGTAAAAAATATTCTCGCCTATATTTCCGTTTAAATCAGCCATTTCAAAAACATTAATAATAAAATTAGATGAGCTCAAATTAGTAAGTGAAATTATAATTTTTGTTGGGTCAAAAATATCCATAGAAACGCTTTGAATGTCACCACCACCAACATAGAAATTTAAATCATTTACATATGAATTATCAATTTCTTCATTAAAAAATAAATATATAAAGTAGTTATTACCAACTTCATAACATTCATGATTAGCTATGTATGGTGGAGTTGTGTCTGCTCCTGATTCAACGTCGGATGGCATTCGTAAATCTACTTTCCAATCATTGAAAGTTGAAGAAACAACACCTGTTATTGTATATACTTCACCAATTTCTTCATTATGCTCATAGCCATCAGGTGTATTATGAATACCACATGTGCCAGAACCATCATTCACATTCCAAACACCATATCCATTTGCATTTGATGTACATTCAACATCAATCATTTTAATCAAAACTCCTTCGTATTGTTCTTGTAAAGCTTCACCACTTGTTACTAGAATTGGTTCAGGAATTGGATTATTATTACTAATTATGTAAATATCTTCTGGTTGATAAATTTCGGTTGTTCCAGGACCGTCACATAATGAGCCATCATCCCAGCAAAATTCACTTACTTCACCTACTACAATCACGCTATCACCCATTTGAGGAAGGCCGGCGCTGCTATAAATATAAATTCCTGACCAGGGTTCAGATCCATTTTGAATGTAAAAACTATTTGCAAATGCACCGGTTACAATACCAGTTGTATTTACAAACTGACCTTCATAGGGAGAAGATTCTGATTCACCTTGAATTTCATTAATTGGAGTTATAACCCCTTCAAATGGAAATGGAGGTATTATCTCAGAGCCATAAAATGTTTGAGAAATACCAAAGTCATCACAAATAGTTGCAGTTATATTGTAGCAAAACATCGTGTTATACGGTTGTGCAGGAATTTGACATTCATAATTCCCATTTTCATTTAAGCTCATATTTATACTACTTGATGTGTCCCACCAACTGTTTCCAAAATTTAAAGTCATATTTACAACAGGACAATTAATTGTACTGATTATATTAGCTGATATTGTGAAAGTTGAGCCTCCTTCAATATTTTCAGGATCAATAGAAATATTAGAAAATTGTATAGGATTAATATTTGGTTCTTCTTCAGAAAATATGTAGTCAACAAATTCAGGGTAGTCTATAAATGGGTTTCTATTTCCTTGCCATTTAAATATAATATCATTTCTTCTTTTTTCAAATGCATCAGGGGGGTCTTGTTCATGCCACTGTAAAAGTGTTGATTTATCTCCAATTTGTGGATAAGGATATGTTGTTAAACCATCAACAACAACTAAGTTAGGTTCACCTGAACCTCCTTCGTATCTAACATCCATATAAAATATAATTCTAGCAATGTCTCCTTTTACCTCATCTCTAGGCTCAAAAGTTGTTGTAGTTGAATAACATGAGGTTTCAACATCCCCATTAAAAACTATACTTCCGCCATTGTCAAAATCTTTTTCACCTCTAAATGTATTCATGCTACTATCAATAGGTTTTAAATTATGAGCATCTGAATAAGCAGGTTCTTCAAAAGGGTCGCCATTATCAAATTCTCCATGAGATTTTGGCCAAACATGTTCTCTGTTCCAGAAATCAGCTTGCATATTGGATGCAAAGTCAAATTTATCAATTGAATTGCCAGAGTATACTAAGATTATATTTGAAGGATTATTTGGGTCTTCATCTGATTCCCTTAGAATATCTTTTGTTGTAGTGTAAGAATAAGAAGTGTGATCACTTATTAATTCATGAAGTTCAGATTTTAGTTCTTCACCAGATAAACCAAAACAAGATTGATAATAATCAACTGTTTGACAAATCGTAAAAAATGGGATTCCTATGTATAAAATTATATGTAAAAAGTGTTTCATAGTGTTAAAATTTATATTCTATTGAGGCAACTAATCTTCTTGGCATACCAAAAAAAACTGATGCAGAAGATGCATCAGAGTTCATTGGTGAATCTTCAACGTAACTTGAATTATTTTCTGCGTCACTAATATATGTTGTATTAAATAAATTTAGCACATTCAATTTAAAATTTAAGCTAGATTTTTTTAAATAAAAATTTTGCCCCATATGTAAACTAAATACAGCATATCCAGGTATTTGCCAAACAGTTTTTTCTTCATTTAATGTAAATGGATCATAGTCAGAAAAGAATCTATCTGAGTAAATTCCTTTTAACTTTATATAACCTTTAGTTTTCTTGCCAAACATGAAATTATAACTTATACTTGATCCTATTTGTGTTTGAGGCGAGTCACCTACATATACTCCTCTAGCATCAAAATAATCACTTTCTAAAAGTTGTTGATTCAAATAAAAGTTTACTGTGTCACCTGAATTCCATTTCCAGTTTCCAATTGAACTAAGGAACTCATATTTTAATGATTTTGATATTTTCCATGCAAAATCTAGTTCAATTCCTTGATGTAAAGCGTTGATGCCATTTATGTTATAAGAAACGGTTTCACCACCATCAAGTACAGTAGTTCCTGATTGAGGTTTGTTTTCCCAGATAGTATTATAAGCATTTAAGTTTAAAGAGAAATTTCTTGATTTATAACCATAGCCAACTTCAATAGCTTTGACAATTTCGTTTTTAGTATTAAAATATGTTTCATTATTATAATTAAAAACATTGTTGAATCTAGGTGCTTTTGATAAAATTCCTGTATTAATAAAAACATTGTTAGATTCATCTATATTCCAATTTGCGCCAGTTTTAAAAGTAAATCCTGGGAAACTCTCCCAATTGCTCTCTGTATATCTTGCTTCTTGAGAATTAATGGTGTACTCAGTTCCATTATAATTAATAGTATCATTTATACCAACAGCTTGGACTAGAATAGTATCATTAAAAACTAAATCTTGTTTTTTAAAGTAGTCAATTCTTTTATATAAAGTTTGTGATCCGGTAACGTTAATAAATGCAGAAATATCTTTATAGTTATATTCTAATTGTCCAAATGCTCCAGCCCACCTAACTAGTCCATCATTGTGATAATACATTTTATCGCCTTCTCTTAAAATTAAATTATTTGAACTTTCTCCTACTGAATTTTTTGAACCAGAACCTAGTGACCCAACGTAGTAATCTCCACCTAATAAGTCATAGACCTCTCTATAATGTTCTCCTTTATATGTTCTCAAGTCTAACCCAGACGCTAAATCTAATTCATTATTTATTTTAAAATTAAAAGTAGATAGTAAACCACCCCAATAATGATTATTTATGGAAGAGTATAATATGCTTGTAGATTTTTTTTCAGTACTGTTGTAAGCTAAATCAATTGCTGGTCCACCTGGATTAATAAAAGAGTTCCAAATATTACCATGATTTACATCATAAATATTTTGAAAATCAATTTGATTATTAGGTGTATAAGTAAGCATTCCGCCATGTAATCCTGTTCCACCACCATGACCAGTAGAATAATATAATACGTTAGTTAAAGAAGTATTTTCATTTAAATTCCATAAATGTTGAAAATTAAAATTAGGTTTATGATAATAATTTTTAAATCTGTTAACGTAACGATTTTCTCCTCTAATAGTATCAATTGCCACACCATTTTCAAATACAACTTGATAATTATTATATACTCCCCAATTGGGATTGTATGTTAAACCATAGCCCCCTTCAAGAGACTCTACGTTAACCCCTTGATTAGCGGCAAATTCTTTATCATAAACAGCCATTCCTGTTTGATATTTTCTTTGATCATGTTCTTGAGGGGCTCCAAATGCAGATAAAGAAAATATGTGATTTTTAAACTGTTTTTGCCATTTTAAATAATAAAAGAAACCCTTTGAAGAGGTTTGGTCAATTAAACCATCAGACCTTTTGAATGAACCTGCAAAATTAAATTTGCCTATTTTAAAATCTTTAGTTGTGTAGGCAAAAGATGTTCTTAATGAATTTCCATTTCCTATTTCTTGTTTTATTCTTCCACCTTCTTTTGTGTCAATTCCCTTAGTTATAATATTAATAGTTCCACCAACAGATGGTAAGGCTAATTTTGAGGCTCCTAGTCCTCTCTGAACTTGAATGGTTCTTGTTAATCCGTCTAATCCAAACCAATTAGACCAGTATACCCATCCATTTTCCATATCATTCATTGGAACACCATCAATCATTACAGCCACATTTCTTTGATTGAAACCTCTAATATTTATTCTTACATCTCCATCACCTCCCCCCGTTTGAGTTGCATACACACCAGGTGTTGAATTTAAAAGCATTGGAATTTCTTGACCAGCTAATTCTGTTTCTATTTTTTCTAGTTTTACATTACTTAAGGAAACAGGGGTTTTTCTAAATTCTGCTTGATCACTAATTATATCAACAGCATTTAATTCTTCCGTTGTCATTTTTATAGTTAAACGTGAGATAGATTTTAATTCTAATAATGGCAATGTTTGTTTATAGTTATTATAACCAATATAAGAAGCGTTAATGATTATAGTTGGAATATTTGAGTTCAGCGAAATTTTAAATTCCCCAAATGTATTTGCCGTTGTGCCACCAATCATGTTGCCATAAATATCATTTATGACAATATTAGCTAACGGAAGGGTTTCTTCTGTATTTTCGTCAATAACAACACCTTCAATCAAAATAGGTGTCACATTTTGACCAAATAAAAAATTAAAACAGAAAAAAAATATTAATACAAAATATTTATTCATTTTCTACTAAAATCGGTCTAGTTTTTATTCCATATTCATCGATAACTGAAATGAAATATATACCAGATGAATAATTAGAAACATCAATTGTTTTTTCAATACCATTTGATTTATATTTTGAAATTATTTTACCTAATTGGTTAGAAATTAATATTTCTTTTATGGCGTGGTCATTTGAAATATAAACTTTTTGAGAGTTAGTTACAGGGTTTGGAAATATCCTTAACCTATTATTTAATTCTTCAAGATTAGAGTTTATATTGCAATCACAGTCATGAAATCCTAAATTCATAAATGTATTAACAGGTAGAGAGTCCCACTCTAAAGTTGGATCAAATATAGTTGGGTTTGCAGAAATACCTTGAGCAATAAATGGTTTTCGTATTAAAGTGTGATCTTTTGTCCAATAATTTCCTTCAGAATCGTTCCAAGAGGCTCCAGGATCTTCTCCAACTTTTCCGATCAAATCAAGTACAATGCCTGTTCCTAATAATTCTAGTGTTACCGCATCATTTCCATTGAAATACATAGTTGTTGGAAATGCGGCTGCTGAATCTGGGTCTGTCCCAAAATAGTATATAGGATTCAAAAATAAATCTACTTTACCTTGTAAGTCAGTATCTTCATTGTATGTAGTAACTTCTTCTCCAGTTAATGAGTCAGTATAAGTGTAATAACCATCCCAAACAGGCGCCTCATAACCTTCTCCATTAGGGTCTTGTTTGTCTAGGCAAACTACAAAAGTTCCATAAGCATTAATGACTCCTGCCAGTTGAGTTGTACTAGGAGTGGTTCCACCATTTGCATATCTTGAAATAGAATAAGATGATAAATCAATAGTTTCGCCGGTAGGGTTATAAATTTCTAAAGCTTTATTATTGGACCAGCCTTCAATATATTCAGAAAAAAATAATTGTGAACAATCTTGACTAAATGAAATAGTACTTAAAAATAGAATAAAGGATAATAGTTTTTTCATAGTTAAAATCATTTTGTGATGTATTCAAATATAATAAATTGAATCAGTATATCGATTAATTTAATGTAAGATTAACGTTAATTATTTACTTTTGTAAATATTATGATAGATAGTTTAATTATTATACCAACATACAATGAGTCTGAAAATGTATCTTTGATTATAGAAAGGATATTTTCTTTGTATAGTCATTTTCACATTTTAATTGTAGATGATTCTTCTCCTGATGGCACAAGTTTATGTGTGAAGGAATTGCAAAAAAAATACAATTCAAATTTATTTTTATTAGAAAGAGAAAAAAAAATAGGTTTAGGCGCGGCTTATATTGATGGGTTCAATTGGGGTTTAGAAAAAGAATATAATTTTTTTTTTCAAATGGATTGCGATTTTTCTCATGATCCAAAAGATTTAATTAGACTACATAACATTTTAAAAAAAAATAAGGCCGATATGGTAATAGGCTCTAGATATATTACTGGTGTAAATGTAGTTAATTGGCCAATGAGTAGGGTACTTCTTTCATATTTTGCATCAAAGTATGTACGATTATTCACTAGAATAAAAGTATCAGATTCAACGGCTGGCTTTAATGGTTATAAGAGAGAGATATTAGAAAGCCTTGACTTTTCTAAGATTAAATTTGTTGGTTATGGTTTTCAAATTGAAATGAAGTACAGGACTTGGAAAATGGATTATAAAATTAAAGAGATTCCAATTATTTTTAGAGATAGGGAGAAAGGAGATTCAAAAATTAATAACAAAATAATTTGGGAAGGTGTATTTGGAGTTTTTAGACTTGTCATTAGAAATATTTTATTTTCCAATGAATTTAAAAGAAAAAAGTAATGGGAACAATAATTAAAAATGCAAAAATTGTAAACGAAGGAAAAATATTTGAATCTGACGTTTTAATTAAAAATAAAATAATTTCTAAAATAGATTCAACGATTTCTGCGAAACATCACACAATTTATGATGCACAAGGAAGTTATATGATTCCAGGAGTAATCGATGATCAAGTACATTTTAGAGAGCCCGGCTTAACACATAAAGCTAATATTTATACAGAGTCTAGGGCCGCAGTTGCTGGTGGAATTACTTCATATATGGAAATGCCAAACACAAATCCACAGACACTAACTAAAGATTTACTAAATGATAAAATATTGATAGGTGAAAACAATTCATTAGCTAATTTTTCATTTTTTTTTGGAGCCTCAAACGACAATTTAGATGAAGTTTTAAAGGTAGATTTCAAAACATGCCCGGGTTTAAAAATATTTATGGGTTCTTCAACAGGAAATATGTTAGTTGATAATTTCACTACTTTAAATAATATTTTTTCAAAATGTGAAGGTTTAATAGCTACCCATTGTGAAGATGAACAAACAATAAGAAATAATATTTCTTTAGCAAAAAAAAAATTTGGTCAAAATATACCATTTGACCATCACCCTATAATTAGATCAAGAGAGGCTTGTTATAAATCATCAGAATTAGCTGTTGGGTTAGCAAAAAAATATAATACGAGATTGCATGTTTTACATATATCAACAAAAGAAGAATTAGAATTATTTTCTAATCAAATCCCCCTAGAAGAAAAAAGAATTACTTCAGAAGTTTGTATACATCATTTGACTTTTATTGATTCTGATTATAAAAAATTAGGACCTTGGATAAAATGGAACCCAGCTGTCAAAACTAAAAATGATAGAGAAGCTCTATGGGAAGGTTTATTGAACGATCATTTAGACATTATTGCATCTGATCATGCTCCGCATACAATTGAAGAAAAACAACAAAGTTATTTACATGCTCCATCAGGGGGACCTTTAGTGCAACACTCTTTACTTATTATGTTAGAGCATATGTCTAATGGTAAAATTGAATTAGTTGATTTAGTTAATAAAATGTGCCATTCTCCAGCAAAATGTTTTAATATTGAAAAAAGAGGTTTTGTGAGAGAGGGTTATTTTGCAGATTTAGTATTATTTAACAACAACTCTATTCATGAGGTGACAAAGAAAAATATATTATACAAATGTGGGTGGTCTCCTTTTGAAGGTCAAGTTCTAAATCACAAAATAACACATACATTTGTGAATGGTAATTTAGTATATAATAATGGAAAATTTAATGAAGAAAAAATGGGTGATTTGCTTACTTTTAAGCGCTAATTTAGTTTTAACAACATGTTTAAATCCTAATCAAGAAGACAAAATAAATAAAGAAACATTTATTGAGATATTTAAAGATTTAGAGTATTTGAAATCTAAACATGAAATGGGCTTTATAGATGATATTACTTATAATAAAGAATTTAATTATATTTTTTCTAGTAAAAAATTGAATCAAGATGATTTTAAAAAACAAATGGATCAGTATTTAGAGAATTTATCTGATTTTGAATTAATATTAAATGAAGTGCAATCTGAAATAGAAATAAATTCTAAATAGATAAAATATCAATAATTGATTGTTCAACTGAAATAAATTTATAGCTTAATTCTTTTTTTATTTTATCATTACTATACTTAGAATTTGATTTAAAAAAATCAATCATATTTAAACTTAGTTTATTATATGGATTTGTTAATATATTAATTAAAATAAAAAATTTAATTACTGTATTGTTAATTTTAAATCTAGGCTTAATTCCATTTGTTTTTTTTGCAAATAAATAAAGGACTTTTTTAAAACTTAAGTTTTCACTATTTATAATATATCGCATATGGTTTGCATTTTTCTCACTCAGCTTTATTAAAATATTTGCAACATCTCTCACATCAACAAAGCCAGTGCCACCATTTGGGAAAAAAAAAGTACTTTTCTTTATTATAGGAATCATTTTTCCAAACAAGCTAGTTGTGTCTTCAGGTCCAATAATCAGAGATGGATTGACAATAAACCCTTTTAATCCCTCCGCGAAACCTCTCCAGACCTCCATTTCTCCAAAATGTTTTGAAATGGCATAGTGTTTATTTTCATTAGATTGAGAAAACCAATTGTTCTCATTTATTGTTTTATTATTATTAGCCATTGTGGCAATAGAACTAACATGACAAAATTTTAATATTGATTTTTCTAGACAAATATTTATTAAGTTTTTAGTTCCGACATAGTTTGTTTTATAAATTTTATGTACGTCATTTTTATTAAATGACACACATCCAGCACAATGAAAAACAACATCATTTTCATTTATATTTTTTTTAAGATTGACAATATCATGCAAATCACAATCAACCCATTTAATATTATTAAAAAGTTTAGTTTGCTTTTTTTTCGAAAAAATTTTTTTTATAAATGTTAAATTACTACTAGTTCTTTTGATTGCAGTAGGCTTATATCCTAGTGCGGTTAGTTTGTATAACAAGTAGCCTCCTAAAAAACCACTTCCCCCTGTTACTAAAATGTTTTTCATTTCTAATTTCATAAAAGTATGCTATTCCATGGGATAATTTATATTTTTACAAAAAAAAATATATGAATTTTATTGATGAGTTAAAATGGAGGGGGATGATAAATGATCTGACACCTGGATTAGAAAAAAAATTATCATCTGGAATTAATTCTGCTTATGTTGGTTTTGATCCGACAGCATCATCTTTGCATATTGGCAATTTAGCACCTGTAATGTTATTAACTCATTTTCAAAATTGTGGACATAAACCAATTTTACTTTTAGGGGGCGCTACTGCAATGATAGGAGATCCTTCAGGTAAATCTTCAGAAAGAAAATTATTAGATGTTGAAGAAATAAATGCAAATTTATTATCTATAAAAAAACAACTTCAAATGTTTCTGGATTTCAAATCTGAAAATAATGGAGCTGAATTTGTAAATAATTTAGATTGGATGAATTCAATGAAATTTAATACATTTTTGAGAGAAATAGGCAAGTATATTACCGTGAATTATATGCTATCTAAAGATTCTGTAAAAAATAGAATGGAGACAGGGATTTCATTCACTGAATTTTCTTATCAATTAATTCAAGCCTACGATTTTTTACATTTATATAAAAATAATAATTGCTCAATTCAAATAGGAGGATCAGATCAATGGGGAAATATAACATCTGGAATAGAGTTAATTAGAAAAAAAGAAAACAAAGAAAGCTTTGCTTTAACTTGTCCATTGTTAACAAAATCAGATGGAACTAAGTTTGGTAAAACTGAAGATGGCAATATTTGGTTAGACCCCCAAAAAACCTCAACATATAAATTTTTTCAGTATTGGTTAAATGTTTCTGATGAGGATGCAAAAAAGTGCATTAGATTTTTTTCTGTTTTAAATAAAAATGAAATCCTAAATTTAGAAAGTAATCATGAACAAACGCCGCATTTAAGAATCCTTCAAAATGAATTAGCAAAAGAAATGACTTGTAGAGTTCATGGCCATGATGCTTATGGGAAAGCTGTTGAAGGCAGTAAAATATTATTTGGAAAGAATACAAGAGAAAGTTTAGAAAAAGTTTCAGAGAAAGATTTTTTAATGTTTTTTGAAGGAGTTCCTACGTATACAATTTCTATCAATGAATTGGATAAAAAGATTGATATTTTAACATTGCTGACTGATAAAACAAATGCTTTTAAATCTAAAGGGGAATTAAGAAGAATGTTACAATCTAATGCGGTTAGTCTTAACAAGGAAAAAGTAACTATAGAAAAGCAAATTTCAATAAATGATTTAATAAATAGTCGTTATCTATTGATTCAAAAAGGTAAAAAGAATTATATAATTATAAAGGTTGAAAAATGATTGTTATTATTCGGTCATTAAAAATTCCATTAAGATTTTAAAATTTTCACAATTCATCATTTGCAACCCAAATTGTTCTTCTCCTAATTTATTATTTAACTCATCACAAAATTCAATTTCTTCTTGATATAATTTATTTATATTCTCTTCATTCCCTCCTTTGTTTATTTCTTCTAGAATTTGAATTGATGTATTAACGCATGTACATACATCTGCATTTTTTTTAACATTTTTTTGACCCCCAGCCATTAATTGTATTAATTTTGGAAAATTATCACAAGAAGCCATATTTTTTTCAAAATCCGCTCCTAGTTCTTGACTTAATTTATCACACTTTTGATTTTGTTTTTCAAACCTTTTTTGTAAAGTTTCTTCGGAAGCGCCCCTTTCTATACTTTGCATTGTTTGGATACCAATTTCCACACAATCACATACACTTTCTTGTGAGAAGCTAAAGTTAGAAATAAGTAATAATAGAATTATTTTTAGCATAAAGTTCATGGTTTAATTTTATTAAAAATAAGATAAATTTAACAATCCGGTTATTTTGTTAAAGTTATTTTTTTGATTTTAGAATAATTTTTTGTTTTCATATTAATAAAATAAGAACCAGGACTTAAGTCATTAGAATGTAAAATAATTTCATGCTCGCCAGAATTAAATAATCTATTTTCAATATTTTTTATTTTTTCTCCAATTATATTTTGTAAAGTAAGATTAACAATGCTTCTTTCGGGAATATAAAATTTAATTGTAGTTAATTCATTAAAAGGATTTGGTATGTTTTGATATAAAATTGAGCTTTGGTTATCATATGAATTATTTACCAAGATATTAGATGCGATATTAATATTATCCGTTTTGTATTTGTTATTTCCAATTTCCCAATCCATTATAACCATAGTAACCTCTTTGTTTTCAAAAGAATCCCAAAGTTTAAAGTTTAAAATTTCATCATTATATAAACCATCTTTTATATCTGTTGTAGAGTCATCGCCCCAAACAGTAAGAGCAATGTTATTCCCATCAAAAGTTGTACTTCCAACTAAGTTTCCAATTTCGTCATATGCAGCTATTTCATCACCTATGTTAGGTAGAATGTTCCACGCCTTAATTGGTATGCCAATAGTCATATTATTTCCAGTATTTATTGCTTTATCATAATATATTGTTTGTTCGATTATATCAGTTTGAGAATAACCAAATCTTGCAACAGATGGAAAACTATAAATAGATTCATTTGTCATCTTAATTTGATATCCTTTATCAGGACACATGTCACCAAGAGTATTCAAATTAAAAGTAGGCCAAAATACTAACCCCCCTTCATCTTTTAATATAATCAATTGATTAATTAAAGGCGACATCATTGCTGTTGCATTATTACACGTAGTATGTAAATAGCCCATAATACTCCAACCTGTTGGTATAGTTTGTGAGAAGTCAGATGGAATTAGATCTCCTTCGATTATTAAGACTTCATCATTGGCCATTTTTGTTTGATAACCCTTTCCTTTGGTTAGATTTCCAAGGGTATTTAATCCAAACAATGGCCAATATACACTTCCGTTTTCATCTTTAACAATTAATAGGTTGTTGGAAATTTCAGAAAAAACATTTTCAATATTTGTATTTTCTGGGTCAATATAAGTTGACCACATATTCCAACCAGTAGAAAGTTCAATTTCTTGAATAAAATTTCCTAAACCAAAATCGATTGAACTAACTCCAGCTAGACCATTACATGAATATTGATTTGAGCCAAATGAGAATGAAGCATTTCCAGCTACATTTCCTTCAGTTGTAGAAATAATCCAATTTAAAGTTTCACCTAACTCAAAGCCAAAAGAACTTTCATCTGATTCCCAAGCAGCTATTGAATTTGTTTCTCCATATGTCCAAAAAGTACTTCCACAAATATTTCCTTCTTCATCAGTTACTCCAATCCACGCTTCAAATATTGGTTCTCCTTCAAATATTATGTTTGCGTCTCCAGGAATTAAAATTGTCATATTACAAGCTGTATTAGGAATTTCATCCCATGGACCAAAGTCACAAGAATCATCATCCATGGTGGCATCAGAGTTATAATTTATGGCATCAGAGTTAGTGCATCCAAATACTTCAACAGAAAGAGATCCTAGTACTTCAATATTACCACAATTAAAAATACCGTTTGCAAAATTATAATAAGGGACTGTAGAAAAGTCACTATTATTATAATAAAAAATCCAGTTTAATTCTTCTCCATTTTCCATGCCATTATTATTCAAATCTGAACCTGAAATAGTAATGGAATTATTCTGCCCTTGTGACCAAAAAGTTGTACCATATATATTACCATTTAGATCGGTTACGGCAATCCACCCCTCTGAAAAACTCTCATTGCCGAAAGTTAAAGTAAAATCATTAGAAAAAGCAACAGTCATTATACAATCAGATTCAGGAGTTTCTCCCCAAGGACCAAAGTCACATGAATTATTGTCATCAGTAGCTAGATTGTTAAAGTTAATTGCGTTTGGATTTGTGCAGCCTGTAATTTCTATTTCATCACATATACCATCATTATCAGAATCGTTAAAACAATTTCCGTCACAATTCAAGTAATTTTCAGCTTGATAAAAACATGTATTATTATTTTCAGTAGCATCTTCGCTAAAGTTACAAGCGTTATTGTCAGTACATCCTAGTATTTCGTCATCATCACAAACACCATCATTATCAGCATCATTATCAATGATAATACCATTAATACAACTATCACAAACGCCGTCGATATAATTACATAAACTATTATCTTCATCAGTTGTAGGATTAGGGTCATAATTACAAGCATTAATATCTAAACAACCTAGTATTTCAAATTCGTCACAGATTCCATCACTGTCACTATCACTTAAGCAGTTTCCAAAACAATCATAACCTTGAATTATTGCTGGTTGATCACAACCGCAACCTAAATCATTATTGTAACAAGATCCATTATTAAATAATGAAAGTGGATTAAAATTACATGCCGTAGAATCTGTGCAACCATTACATGATATTCCGTAATATTGATTTTCATAAATATTATTAGATGATTGAATTACAATTTGATTTGATTCGTTAAATAATATCCATGAACACTCATCTTCCCAAGAGCCATTATCAATAAATTCAATTACATTACACAATTCAGAATCTAAACAAATTTCGTAAGTATATTGATTCCCCCCCCAATTAGCAGACGTGTTATTTGAAAACTCTGATCCATATGACACTCCATTAATAATTAATTCGTGTGTAGTATTTGCAACATTAGAATACCAACCATCACCATAAGAATCATATAAAACAAGGGTATAACTTTCATTAATACAATTTCCATTACAATCAATTTGATCAGAGTCATATATACAACCATAATTAATTGTTGCATTTGAATCATAATTACACGCTATTAAATCTGTACATCCTATAATTTCATTATCAGGAACACATGATACTGAAATCTCATTAGTATATCCATAATCAGATGATTCAAAATAAATTGAAATGATATTATCACTTGAATAGACAACTTGATTATCAAAGTTGCCAGTGAAAGAATTTAGGATTTCGTTGTCTCCATTATATACTTGAATATTATTTGTGTTTCCAGAATCTGAATTTCCTGAAATATTTAGCATTAAATTAGAATTTTCAGATCCAATAAAACTATATGAATTGTTAACGGAGTTATAATTATATGATAATTCATAAGTTTCATTACAAGAAACTGAAATTGAATTACATGAGAATTCAGAAAGACAACTATTATTTTCTTCCCCAGGCGAGGGGCTAGATAAGCACGAATTTCCAAGAGCATCAAAATTAGTTGAACAAAAACTAAATGTAGCGCCACTAATCTCAATACTATTCTCAGGATTACCAAAATAAATATTACATCCAATTCCATTCCCACAAGGTGAAGGGAAATTATCCATATCATTATTAGCAAGATAATAAGAACCTGATTGTATAATTACATCATCAAATATAAACCCTTGCCAAAATCCCCCAAAATAATCTAGACCTAGACCCTGAAGACTACAATCATTTTCTCCGGAGTTATATAATTCAATGTATTCATCAAACAAATGGGCTTCAGAAACATATACAGTTCCTATTTCACATTGATATATACAACTTCCATCGTCAGTATTTGCATATTCTGATGTGTTTAATGCAAAATTGTCAGTACAGCCATAAATAATTTCAATACAAGACCCATCTTCGTCAGTATTAGAAGAGTTATAATTATATGAATTTGGATCTGTGCAACCCTCAATTTCTAATTCATCACAAACGCCATCACCATCTAAATCATTAAAACAATTGTTATCGCAATCATAAATATAAACAGTACAATTTTGTTCTTGTCCGTTTAAAAGAATACTATCAAAACCTATATCACCACTAGAAAAAGCAAAACGTACTATTCTTTCAAAATTAACTTCTTCCGCACTCATAGAATTAAAACCTAAATTTAATGGCGTGATAGGGCCTACATCCCAATTCCCGTTAGCAACTGTTTTTACAACACGATAATTTGCTCCTCCTGTTGGTAAAGAATTAATATTAATTATAAAATTTTGTGCTAAATTACTATTTTGTTGCCATGGACCAGTAGCTCCAAATGCATATGGCCAAGCTTCTGGATTTGACACCTGATCAGAGAATAAATCACAGTTTTCAATACTAAAATCTATGTCATCAATAATACCTAAGTAGGGTTCTAAATAATCGCACGACTCATCATTTTCTGTAGCGAATTCATTATAGTTACAAGCGTTATTATCAGTACAACCTAATACTTCATCATCATCACAAACCCCATCATTATCAGCGTCATTATCAATGATTATCCAATTAACGCATGTATCACAAATGCCATCAACATAATTACATAAACTATTATCTTCATCAGTTGTGGGATCAGAATCATAGTTACATGCACTGACATCTAAACAACCAAGGATTTCGAATTCGTCACAAATTCCATCTCCGTCAGTATCATTTAAGCAATTTCCAGAACAATTATAACCTTGCTCAGCTGCTGGTTGATCACACCCACAACCTAAATCGTTATTGTAACAACTTCCATCATCACAACCTGCGTTTGGATTATAATTACAAGCACTTGAATCAGTACATCCAATTATCTCAGAGCAAGACCCATCATCGCAACCTGCATTTGGATTATAATTACAGGCAGTTGGGTCAGTACATCCGCTTATTTCTGAACAAGATCCGTCATCACAAATAGCAGATTCATCATAATTACACGCTAAAGGATTTGTACAACCTGAAATTGCAGGGTCATCAATTGTTAGTTCAAGAATTGTAATTTCCTCACATCCGTCCTCATTAATTTCAGGAATATACTCAAACACTTGACCAGGTATTGCAAGAATATTAGGATTTCCCATAACAACCGGGCCAGGATTATTATATGTTTGAGTTTTTAGAACCCACTCTCCATCTTGGTACCTAAATAAAGCTACAGACTGTGGTCTAGTGACAGTAAATGTATTTGGACCACCCATACTTACTGATTCTCCACCTGTAAATAAAACGGGTTCACCTTTTGGTATCCAATAAATTCCATTCCATTCAAAAACTTTTGTATAAATTTCTCCTGTTACAGCAAGTGTTGAATTATTAAACATAGAGACAGATTGACTAATTTCATCAACAATAATATTTTGTCCCATTTGAACCCATTCAGAACCATTCCAACTGAATACTTTCACAAGATTTTGAGCTGAGTAACATACTGCTAATGTATTTTTATCTCCCATACTAAATCCCTTTCCTACTTCATCACCTCCTATTTGACCATAAATATTGTCTCCTTTTTGAATCCAATTATTATCAAAAAATTCATAAATTCTTACATTTCCAGTAAATCCATTAGATGTAAGTCCTGTGTTTGAAGAACCAATTGCAATAGTATTTGAATTTGGCATGTCCAATTCCTCTCCACTAAAGTCATCTTCAAAAGTTCCCCATATTGATTCGCCCTTCAAAACCCATTCATCTTCAAACCAATCATAAACATTAACTATTCCTTTGTTATATAGTGTTTCATCGTTACAGTTAGAATTATATTGAGGAAAACAATACGGAATACATGTAATAAAAGGAAAAAATCCAAAACATTCAATACCACAATCAAGGGTCCAATAAGGAATACCACAAACAGTATATGTGAAATCAGAAGATATAGAACTTGCGGCAATAGTATTTACATCCCCCATTGCAACACCAATACCAAATTGATCACCAGAACCAGAAATATCAAGCCCCTGCCCAAGAATATCACCTCCTTTTTGTGTCCATACATCACCATCTCTTGTGTAAATTTTTACTAAACCATCATTTCCATTTTCTGTAGGTTTTCCTACAACTAGAGATGTTGGGTTTGACATATCAACTACTTGACCTTCATAATCAGAACTTATCGGGTTTAAGAAACTTGGTGTATATAATCCAGTTGTATCTATATCTTCATCATACCAGGTATAAGACCCACAATCACTAATATACTCTATTGAAGACTGAATACATTCAGGGTTATAATAACAAGATCCATTATCAATAGTACTTGAAAAATTAAAATTTGAAGCAAGTTCGTCAGTACATCCAGGTATTTCACATGATCCATCATCGGTATTCGCCAACTCATTATAATTATTTGCGTATAAATATGTACAGCCCTCTATAATTTCTATACAAGAGCTATATCCTTGACATGTTGCATTAGAATCATAATTGAATGCATTCTCATCCATACATCCAGCGCTACCAGTACAAGAACCATCATCACAACCAGCATCTGGGTTGAAGTTACACGACATAATGTCTGTACATCCAATAATTTCAGAACAGGATCCATCGTCATTAATTGCAGTAAGATCATAATTACAAGCTTGAGGGTCAGTGCAACCTATATCACCAGTTGCACAAGGAAGGTCGTTGTAAATGTTTGTTGTGACAAAGTCAATCATTGCATATTTTCCATTTGGCCCCCACATATTAAAGGCATGACCAGCTGTGAAAAAAGGATCACCCTGAAAAGATAAATGATAATTTTCCATTCCGATTGAATTCATATAGTTATGGATACTACCACTTCCATGCATATTTGGATATGCAAATGTTAAAAATGGAAATATAGCGTCTGGTATTATACTTGCGGGCCAAGGTCCGTAATCATAATAAACAATATTATCAGCTTCACCATGAACAGAAATGTATAATTTATCAAAATCTTGTTCAGTTATAGAATTCAAACTAGGTATAGCTCCAGATAAGTTAAAACCGCCAGCAACATCATGTGAAAAACCGTAATTACCACTTTCACCGTAATAACCTCCGTTATCATTAACATACTGTGTCCAATAATTATCAGGTGTCATATCCTCTTCATCTTCTAATAGGAGGTGATTTACAGTTGCTCCACCTGCAGAATGACCACCAATATAAATATTATCAGGATTTAATCTATATGGATTTCCCTCAGCAAAACTTTTTTTTAAAAATCTAATTGCAGCTTTGGAATCACTAAAACACTTTGCTGCGTGATCCATTACGTAATCAACTTGATCCCAAGGACTCCATGGACTTATATCACCAAAATAATCACATAATCCATTACAAAAAATTTGAAGCGGGTCAGCTAATCTGTAATCAACACTAACTGCTAAATATCCTCTTTGTGCCATTTCATTACATACAAATTGAGATTGTTCACTGTCATATACAAATGAACCTTCAAATTCCGGAAGGCCCATCCAACCCCCACCGTGGATCCACATAATTACAGGTCTATCTTCAACAACAGTATCACCAACTCCTTGATAGATGTCCATAACAAGACCAAATTCATTGCTATATGTTACAGTCTCAACTTCAACTTCAGTATATATTTTTTCTAGATATCTTCCATTACAGGTGTTTGCTATTACAGGCTCTAGCCAGACACAATCGCCACTGTCAATAGTTGCAGATTCAGAGTAATTTAACGCGCCCTCAGCCATACATCCGACAAGTTCGCAAGAACCATCTTCAGTATTTGCTAATTCATCAAAATTTTCAGCAAAAGGGTTAGTGCAACCATAAACAATATTTTCACATGAGTTATTATCAATATTAGCCTCTTGCTGATAGTTTGGAGCTAAAGGATCAGTACATCCATATATTTCGTCGCATATTCCATCTTCATCTTCATCAACTAAACAATCACCAAAGCAATTATATCCAGGTTGAGAAGCAGGAAGTCCGCACCCACAACCCAGATCTGTATACACACATAACGTTTGAGGTAAATTAACATCTGCATTAGCATTATAATTACAGGCTGTTTCGTCATTGCAACCATAGCAATTCCAACTACATTCACCAGGGCACAAAGCATTTGGATCATAATCACACCCATTTTCATCCATGCATCCAATATTGTCTTCAGTACATTCAACATCTTGAGCAACTAAAAAGTTAATACCAACAATTAAAAAGCAAAAAAAGTATTTTAGTTTCATGTATATAAATATTTATATAAAACTACTTTCGTAATTCTATAATTAATGTCATTAGTTTAGTATAATTAGGACAATTCATCATTAACTTTGCATATTCCTCATCTGAATAATTTTGCCTTAGTAATTCACATCCTTCAGCTTCATCTTTATATTTTTCAATCGACTTAATTTCATTTCCGGTTTTTTTAATTTTTGCTAATATTTTGATAGATGAATTCACACAATTACATATTTCAGAGTTTGTACTTATGTCTATTGATTCCTCGTTAATAATTTTTGAAAAAGTTGTAAAATTTTCACATAAGAGTATTTCTCTTTCAAAATTTGAACCAAGATTATTTTTTAGCTCAACACATTTTATATTTTGATTTTCCAAAATTTTATTGGCATCATATTCCGAAATCCCTTTTTTTATTAACTCATGATTTTTTATTACTATCTCTAAGCAATCGCACGGGCTTTTTATTTCAGAATTTTGTGAATAAACAGGATTTAAAATTTGTAGAGCAAAAAAAATTGATATAAGTATCTTAGTTTTCATGTTTAAATTTTTATTTGATGTAAAATTATTCAAACAGAACGGTCTGTACAAGTAATATTATGAAAATTTTAATAAATAGTACAGTCTGATTTTAGATTTTAAAAGACAATATAGATTTTTGAAAACTTGGTCTTAAATTATTCAGTAAGATTTGCATTAAACTAATCCCTTGTTTATAATTCTTTGAGCTCTGGGCTCTAGTAAGGGCTCCATAGAAAGAGGACTGTAATAGTTCTGTTATATTTCTAGAGTTTATAGTGTCAGTAATTTCATTTTCCTCTTGCGCTTTATTCACTATTGGTTCAATAGCATTAATAAAATTATCATATACTTTAGAAGAAACTTTACCTATATTTTTATTTAAGATTCCCATTTCTGACATTATATTATTCATGAAACACCCAATAAATTTAATTTTAGGTTGTCTTAAAAAAAGATCAGAATAAAATTTTAATAACTTCTCATAACTAGAAAGTTTATTATGAGCTTGAAAGTATTCATTGATAAGTTTTGAATTAATTTCTCCATACATTTCAATAGTTTCATTCAGAAATTTTTCTTTCCCTTTAAATTTATTATAAAATGCACCTTTAGTCATGCCAGTCACATTACATATTTCATTAATGCCAACAGACTTATAACCTTTTTTCCAAAATAAGTTCATTCCAGTATTTAAAACTTTTTCTTTGTTGTGTTTTATATACATTTATCATTGATTTATTTCATTACTAAGTTAAGGATTATAAAAAATATATATAAACTATTTTAAATTATTATATATTTTGTGACATATTGTATATATAATAAGTTTTTTTATGATTTGAATCTAAGAACTAAAGACAAATTTGATTATCAGAAATTTCAATTATTAGTGACTTTTGCTATCTATTATAATTTTTTCAGTTGGAGGATTAATTAAATCACGGTATTTTTTCTCTACTTTTTCTTTTATGTATTGATTGTAGTTTTCACATTTTTTCATTTCTTCAATAAAACTAAATTCTTTAGATTGTGAAATACAATTATCTAAAATTTTAGATTTTTTTTGATTTTCAATTATAATTTGCACACAATGACAAGCATCGGTTTTACCAATTTCGTTACAAGAAATAAGTACAATAAGAAAAATAAATATTTTTAATTTCATTGGTGTAAAATGTGGGCCCAGCTGGGCTTGAACCAGCGACCCCTTGATTATGAGTCAAGTGCTCTAACCAGCTGAGCTATGGGCCCTATAGAGATTGCAATATTAGTAAAAGATCATAAGTCTTACAAAAATAAAACTTATAATTTATTTTTTTTATGAGGTGTGGGGACGCCATTTTCATTTAAATTAACAAATACAATTTCATCAATTTGTATTATTGCTTTCTCTGAATCTTTTACACGTGCTTCGCATTTAAATGTAATTGAAGTTATACCAATTTTGGTAGTTTCTATTCCAATTTCAACTACATCACCTAGCCTTGCAGGAGATATGAAGTTAATTTCGGACATAAACTTAGTTGTAACTCTGCGGTTGTTTAATTGACACATTGCATAAATTGCGGCCTCTTCATCAATCCATTTTAATAGCTGCCCGCCAAATAAAGTATGACCTGCATTTAGGTCTTCAGGTTTGATAAGTTTTCGTGTTCTAAATTCCATATTATTTTTTTATTTTTTGACAAATTTCAATCAAGACACCACTTGTTTGCTTTGGGTGTAAAAATGCAATTAATTTATTGCTTGCTCCTTTAGAAACCTTGTCATTCACGATTTTAAATCCTTCGTTTTTAAGTCTTTCTATTTCTTGATTTATATTATTTACTTCTATTGCAACATGATGAATTCCTTCACCGTTTTTCTTGATAAATTTACTTATAGCATTATCTTCTCCGATCCCTTCTAATAATTCGATTTTAGATTGAGCTAATTGTAAAAATTTAATTTTTACATTTTCTTCTTTTACAATTTCAGTTTTTGAAGATCTTATATTGAATAATCTCTCAAATAATTTAGCTGAAGATGTCAGATTTTTAACAGCAAACGCAATATGGTCTATTTTTTTATTCATCAGTTTTATCTAAGTTATAAAGTTGTTGATAAACTTTACTAGAATTAATTAATAATTTATGATTTCCACTCTGAATAATTTTACCGTCTTTCATAACAAGAATTCGATCTAAGCTTTTAATAGACTGTAATTTATGTGTGATAATAATACATGTTTTGTCTTTTCCGATATTATTTATAATATCTTGAATGTGTTTAGATGATTTTGAGTCAAGAGAAGATGTTGCTTCATCAAATATCAAAATTGGATAATTTCCAAAAAGAGCACGAGCAATACTTATTCTCTGTTTTTCTCCAGCAGATAAATTTTTACCTTGATTTTTAATTAGTGTATTATACCCATTTTCTAGTTTTGAAATAAATTGATGTGCATTTGCTTTTTTGGAAGAATCAATGATTTTTTCTAAATCATTATTAGTATTTCCAAACCTAATATTGTTAATAATGGAGTCATTAAACAAAAAAACATCCTGACTTACTAATCCAAATAAAGATCTTAATTTTCTTAAGTTTTGGCTATTAATATTTTCTGAATCAATTTTTATGCTACCGCTGTCTATTGAGTAAAAATTTAATAATAAATCTATTATTGTTGTTTTGCCACATCCAGATTCACCAACAATACCTATTTTTTCACCTTTTTTAATAGAGAATGATATGTCTTTTAGCACATTTTGATTTTCGTAAGAAAAATTAACATTTGAAAATGAAATTCCATCTTTAAAAGTATTGATTGTTTCTAATTTGCTTGATATTTTCTCTTCTTTATAATTTAATAATTCGTTGATTCGATTTAAAGCTGCAGCTCCTTTTTTTATGGAATAAATAGATGATGTTAAGGATTTGGTAGGTGGAATAATTTGAGAAAACATTATTGTAAAACCAATAAATGATTCCGCTTGTAAGGACTCATTTAAAACCATACTTCCCCCTACCCAAATAATAACTACCATTGTAATAGTACTTAAGGCTTCACTCATTGGAGATGATAAATCTTTTTTCCATAAAACTTTATTTGCAATATTTTTTTGTTTTTCATTTTCTTTATTAAATATTTTTAAAACAAAGTTTTCTTTATTAAATGCTTTTATAATTTTAATCCCTGAAATATTTTGATCAATTAATGAAATTAATTCTGCTATTTTTTCTTGATTTAAAAAAGATGTTTTCTTTAAATTTTTAGCAATTACTGCAATTATAATTCCGGTGATTGGAAATAATAAGAAACACAAAATAGTTAGCTTAATATTTATTAGCGACAGGCCAATTAAAAATATAATTATATGAGTAGGATCCTTGAGAGCTAATTCTAGTAATCCAATAATTGACCATTCAATTTCTGTAATATCGAGGGTGATTCTAGAAATAACATCACCTCTTTTAAATTTTTGAAAAAATGATATAGGTACATGTATTAATTTTCTTTTTAAATTATTTCGAAGATCTCTAATAATATTATTCCTTAGGGGGGTTAAAAAAAATAAAGCGAGGTAACGAGTTAAATTTTTTAGTATAGAGAAGAGTACTATAAAAAAGCATATTACCGCGAGTGAATATAGCTCATTTTTTTGCTCAATTAAAATTGATATTTTACTGTATATCCAAATTTTTAAGTATTCAAAAGAGAGGATAGAAAGATCTTTTAAGTTATTAATGTCATCAGGATTGAATTCAATAGTGCCAAATAAAATACCTAATACAGGTATAATAAGTGAAATAGAAAAAAGTGAAAAAATAACAGAAAATAAATTAAATATAAAATTTAAAATTATTAAATATTTATATGGTTTTACAAATGAAATTATTTTTATAAAATCTGACATGTCTACAAATATAACTCTTCCACCTATATTTATTGTATATTTGGTGTGTGCAGTTTTCTAGGAATCAAAAAATATCTAGGTTTATTCAAAAAGAACTGTCTGAAGTTTTTTTAAATCAAACAAAAGAAAATTTTAGAGGTTTAATTATTTCAGTTACTCATGTCTTTGTTTCTAAAGACCACTCATCTGCTAAAATATACTTAAGTTTTTTTCCGACTAATCAAAAAGAACAATTTTTAAATTTAATAAGGAATAAAAAAAATATGATTAAGAATGACTTTTGTTTAAGAACTAAGGGTCAATTAAAGAAAACACCGGAACTATTTTTCTATTTAGATAAATCAATAGATCATTATGAAGAAGTACATAATTTATTAAAATGAATTTGTGGATTGCTAAAAAATACTTTTTTTCTTTAAATAAAAGTAGTGCTATTAATATAATATCATTGATTACGGTACTTGGTATTATGTTTTCAACTGTTGCAATGATTTTTGTTTTATCAATATTTAATGGTTTTGAGGGTTTAGTGAAAGATTTATATCAAGGATATACTCCAAATTTAAAAATTGAGTCTTCCAATAGTTCTTTTTTTTTAACAGATAGTGTAATTGACTTTACAACAAATCAAACTATTATTGAAAAGATTAAAAAGTATGAAAATGATATAATTTTTTCTGAGGTTTTTGAACAAGACATAATAATAGAATATCAGAAAGATAATAATGATAATTTAGAAAATCAAAAAGTTTTTTCTAAAATAAAAGGTTTTGATGAAAACTATAATAAAGTTACAAACACCTCAAATTATATGTTGTTAGAAAGTGAAAAGTATCCATTTTCAAACTTTAAAAATCCTCGAGCAGTAATTGTTGGTTTAGATGTTGCTAATAAACTAAATTTATCAGTTGCTAATGATTATAACGAAGCAGCTAAGCATATTAAATTTTTAAAAATATGGTCATTACATACATCCAGCAAAAAACCAGAATTATTTTTTGAAAATGGATTTATTAATTCTGGTATTTTTTCAATTTCACCTGAATTTGATAATTATGTTTTTGCATCAATTGATTTAGTAAGAGATATTTTCAGAAAAAATGATTATTGTTCATCTATTGAAATAAAAATTAAAAATGATATAAAATATAATTTAGAAAAAGAATTACAAGATGATTTAGGAGAATCTTTTAAAGTTAAAAATTTTAAAGAGCAGGTTCCTTTTTTATATAAAATGGTGAATACAGAGAGAATAGCTGTTTATTTAATTTTTATTTTAATATTGATGGTTACGATGATTACTCTTATTGGATCAATGACAATTTTTATGTTGCAAAAAAAAGAGGATATGTTTATTTTACTGGCACTCGGATCCTCCTATAATAGGTTTAAGAATATCTTTATGATTTGGGGGCAAATTATTGTTTTTATTGGTTTGTTTTTTGGAGTATTATTTGGCCTAGCTCTTTGTTTAATTCAGAAAAAATTTCATTTTTTGAAGATTTCAGGTAATTTTATTATAGATCATTACCCAGTAAGTATACATATTTATGATATATTGAATATTGTTGTTTTAGTCTTTTTTATAGGTTTATTCACATCATTTTTAGTATCTAGAAAAAGAAGTTTTTATAAGGACTTAATTTATGATTAATTAATGTTTGTTTCAATTTCATATAACGCTTCATGAATTTCACTAACACAATTGCTTGTTACCAGTTTAATTCTATAATTTTTAATTCCTTTATATCCTTTGAAGTAGTTACTATAATGGCGCCTCATCTCCAGTATTCCTAGCTTTCCCCCCTTCCATTTAATCGATAAATCTAGATGTTCTTTAACTATATTTATTCTTTCTTTGATTGAGGGGGGCGGTGGCAGAACACCATTTTTTAGGTAATGTTTTATTTCATTGAAAAGCCATGGGTATCCAATAGACCCCCTTCCAATCATTACACCATCAACGTTTGAAAAATCTTTTTTTCTTTTTACATCTTTTGCTGAAAAGATATCACCATTTCCAAAAACGGGGATATGTAATCTAGGGTTTTGTTTTGTTTTTTCTATTAGAGTCCAATCAGCATTTCCTTTGTACATTTGTTTTCTTGTCCTACCATGTATTGATATTGCTTGTATGCCAACATCTTGTAGTTTTTCAGCAACTTCAACGATATGCATACTTTGTTCATCCCAACCTAACCTTGTTTTCACAGTAACAGGAATATTAGTGTTTTTTACAATTAGATCAGTTAATCTAACCATTTTAGGAATATCTTGAAGGATACCAGCTCCAGCCCCTTTACAAGTAACTTTTTTCACAGGGCATCCGTAGTTAATGTCTATAATGTCGGGTTTTACTTCTGAAACAATTTCTACAGCTTTTTTCATTGAATCTTCATTTCCACCAAAAATTTGAATTCCTATAGGTCTTTCGGAATCAAAGATGTCTAGTTTTTTAGTGCTTTTAACGGCATCTCTAATTAAACCCTCCGAAGAAATAAATTCAGTGTACATTAAATCAACTCCAAATCTTTTACAAATTTTTCTAAAAGGTGGATCACTTACATCTTCCATTGGGGCTAAAAGAATTGGAAATTCTCCTAATTGAATGTCTCCAATTTTAACCATTACAAATAGTGTTGCTTATTTTTTAGTTTCTTTTTTTGTAGTATATGAAATTTTATGTCCCATAGGGCTAACTCTTCTGAGTTCGGTTGTTACTTGATCAATGAAATACATTTCAGTTTCATTGTCTGCTTTTAATGATGTCCAAATTAGTTTTCTTTCATCTTCATGTCTTGCTGCCCTCTCAGCTAAAACAAAAGCGGGAATATCTTTAATTTCTGAAATAGCATCATTTAATTGTAAACAATTTTTTTCACCTTTCCATTTTCCATATTTCCCTGCACCCACATATATATGACTAACTAATGATTTTCGCTGAAGCTTGCTAACTTCAGATGCCTTAGGTAGTTCATTAGTTACTTTTAACTCTACTTCTCTTAGAACAGTTGCTACCATGAAAAAAAACAAAAGCATAAATACAATATCAGGTAGAGAGGCTGTAGAAATTTTTGGTGATTCACCTTCATTTTTTCTTTTAAATTTTCCCATAATAATTATTCTTTTATAGATTCAGAGACTCTCATAGGATATTCCTTTTTTACAATATCTTGCTTTTCTTTATCTAAATTTTCAAATTTGCTGTTAAATTTTCTAAGTGCTTCGTTATTTCTTAACTCTTTATAAGCAATGCTAATTTGATCTTGTATCTTAACATAAGTTTCATATTTTGTTTTTTTATGAACTCTTATTGATAATACAGCTTTAGATGGGGATTCTGATAAGTCAGGATTTTTGCCATAATTTGTAAGAAATGTAATTATTTCATTTTTTAATTCGTGTGTTGCAAAAGGTTTTCCATTTCCTGATTCATCAGCGCCAGTTTCAACAAGAATTTTGTCTGAACTTGGACTACAGTCAAAAATTAGTATATTGTTTTTATGAAAATCAACTTGAGTTGGAATATTTTCTTCATCTGGCAATGGTGGTAATTTTCGTTTTATTCCAGTATCTACATCCATGGTAGTTGTTACCAAGAAAAATATTAATAGCAAAAATGCTATATCAGCCATTGAACCTGCATTGATTTCAGGTAAAGATCTTCTGCTTTTTGACATATTATTTTTTTAAAAAATTTAATATTGTACTAAGGATAATCGCAGTTATAGAAATTATTACTAAACTGAAGGCTGATATTAATCCAGCAGCACAAAATGTTGTAACCCAACTTTCACTTAAAGGAAAAAACAACAGAGCAATACAAGGAAAAACAAAAACTAACCCAATTAAAATTGTAAGAATACTTTTTAAATTTCCTTTTAATACTACAGAATATATTGATGAAAATATTGCAGATAAACAGGCAATAGAAAAAAGTCCGAATGTAAAATATAAAGCAACTTCAATCATTTTAATTAAGTTTTAAATTATTTTTTTTTATAATTAGCAATTAAGTCAACAAGCGATATTGAAGAATCTTCCATGTCGTTTACAATGTCATCAATTTTTGCAACTATGTAGTTGTAAAAAATTTGTAGAATAATAGCAACAATAAGACCAAATACTGTTGTTAAAAGAGCTTGCTTAATACCTCCCGCTACTAATGAAGGTGAGATGTCACCAGCAACCTCAATAGCATCAAATGCACTAATCATACCAATAACAGTTCCCATGAAACCAAGCATAGGTGCTATTGCAATAAATAAAGATATCCACGATGTACCTTTTTCTAATAACCCCATTTGAACTGAGCCGTATGACATAATTGATTTTTCAATTAGATCTAAATCTTCATCTGACCTTTCTAGTCCTTGGAGACAAATACTGGCAGTAGGGCCGGTTGTGTTACGACATTCTTCTTTAGCAGCTTCAACACCACCATTAGATAATAATGCATCTTCAATTTTTGTTAAAAGTGCTTTTGAATTTGATGAAGCAAGGTGTAAATAAATTATTCTTTCAATACAAAGAGCTAAACCAAGAATTAAACAAATTAAAACACATGTCATGAAACCAACGCCACCTTCTGCGTACTTTTCCATTAATTTATTTCCAAACCCAGTATTTTCTGCTTCAGCATCTTCGTTATTTTCTTCAGCAACTGTATTAGAAACCTGCTCAGTATTTTCTTTTTTATCAAAAGAGAAGCTAAATTCATCTGCTGCTATTCCAGAACGCATTGACTCTACAAATTTTTGAAGTTCATTAGACATAAATACAAATTCATCTGCTTTTCTATCGCAGCCTGAAAGCATCCAATTACTAGAAAAAGTTTGAGATATTTCCATTGCAGCATTAAATTCTTGCGGTCTTTCAGTAGACAATTTATCTTTTAAATCACTTAGCATTTTTTCGCATTGAGGTTGAGCATATATTGAATTAAAAGAAATTAAAATACAGGCAGTTAAAATTAAATTTTTCATTTTAAAATATTTTTATAAAATTATAAATTACTATTATATATTACCATAAAATGGCGGAGAGAAAGGGATTCGAACCCTTGATATGAAAACCATATACATGCTTTCCAAGCATGCGCCTTAAGCCACTCGGCCACCTCTCCTTATTTATTAAATAAGGCAATACAGTGAATCGAAATTACAAAAAATATTAGTTTTTTTATCTTATTTGTTAATTTTAGTTAGTTCTCCACAAAAGGATTGATGAAATTTTTCCTTAAATAATTTTTTATTTGTAGAGTCACCTAGTAATAACATAGTTTTAGTTACCACGCTTTCAAGGGTCATGTCGTATGAGCTTATTACTTCTAAATCAATAAAAACTTGACTTGTTTGGTATCTTCCCTGAACAATATTCCCAGTTTCACATTGACTGGCATTAATTAGGATTTTCCCTTTTTCGTTAAAACTTTTTAATTCATCTATGAACCAATTTTCTTGCATTGTGTTTCCACATCCATAAGTTTGCAATATAATAGCATCAAAAAAATCGTTTCTTAGAAAACAGTATACATTTTCCTTTGATATCCCAGGAAATAATTTTAATAAACCGACACTATTTTTAATTTTTTTGTGAATTTTTAAAGTTTTTAATGCTCCATTACTTATTACATTTTGGTTATAATTTATGTCAATACCAGCTCGAGCAAGAATAGGGTAGTTATTAGAGGAGAATGCATTAAATTCATTAGAGCTACTTTTATGAGTTCTATTTCCTCTCATTAATTGATTTTCAAAATATATGCAAACTTCTGGCACATTAGCTTTTCCAAATGATCGACTGCCAGCAATTTCAATTGAAGTAATTAAATTTTCTTTTGCATCTGTTCTATGAACACCAATAGGAAGTTGGGACCCAGTAAAGACAATAGGCTTGTTTAAATTTTGTAACATAAAGCTTATTGCTGAGGCTGTATAAGCCATAGTGTCTGTTCCATGTAAAATAACAAATCCATCAAATTTGGTGTAATTTTTTTCTATTATTTCTACAATTTTTATCCAAATTTTCGGGTTCATTTCAGCCGAATCTATTGGAGGATTAAAACCAATTATTTCTAAGTAATAGTTTAACTTATCTAGTTCAGGGAAATATTTAACAAGTTCTTTAAAGTTAATCGGAACGTAATTGTTGACTTTTTTAATCATACCAATAGTCCCGCCGGTAAAAATAATAAGTATTGCTGATCGATTAGACATAGTATTGAAAAAGGAATTATTATAAATTATCGGAAATTAAATATTTTTCATTAAAAAATAAAAAGTTTGTATTCTTATATAATTGCATTGTAAGTTGAGTCATGGAAATATTTTTTATTTCACACAATTTCTTTGCAATTAAATATAAGTATTTTGGTTCATTTCGTTTTCCTCTGTATGGATCTGGGGCTAAATAGGGCGCGTCAGTTTCAATTATAATTTTTTCTAGTGGTATTTTTTTAATTATTGAATCAAGGTTAGAGTTCTTAAAAGTTAACACGCCACCAATTCCAAGAAAAAAATTTAAGTTCAGTAATTTATTCGCTTGTTCTAAAGTTCCACCAAAACAGTGTAAAACACCGTGTAAATTTTCATCAACTTCTTCTTCAAGAATTTTATATATTTCGTCAAAAGAATTTCTACAATGAACTACAATAGGAAGTTTATGTTTTTTTGCCCATTTAATTTGTATTCTGAATGCATTTTTTTGTTCCTCGATTAAGCTTTTATCCCAGTACAAGTCTATTCCAATTTCACCAATTGCAATGAATTTAGTTAATTTCATCTTTTTTTCTAATTTTTCAAGATTCGAGAGGTAGTTTTTTTTTACACTGCACGGATGTAAACCAATCATAGGATAGCAGGTTTTGGGGTATTGTTTACAAAGTGATATTACATCATCAATTGAACTAAGGTCAATATTTGGTAATAAAAATTGCTTTATATTATGATCTTGAGCCTCTTCTATAAGAGTGTTAACCTCAGATTTAAAATCTTTTAAGTATAAATGAATATGGGAGTCAATAAGAAACATTATTATAAAAATAAGAATCCTTTTTTGTTTTTATAAATTTGCAATGTGTCTTTTAGAAAAGTTTTAATTATAAGATTGAGTTCAATTGGTGATATTGTATTAACATCGCCAGTTTTAAGGTCTGTAAAAAAACAAACAAATGCAAAAATTGATTATTTAATTAAGGATAAATATGTCCATGTAATTAAAAGTAATCCAAACATAAATAGAGTTTTAACTATTTCAGAAGTATTAGAAAATTTCAAAGCATTAAATTATGATTTGATTATTGATCTTCAAAAAAATTTTAAGTCAATTTTTTTGAGTATAATGTTGAAAAAAAACAACACTAAATATGTTTCTTATAATAAAAAGAATATACATAAATGGCTGTTGATAAATTTTAAAAAAAATTTTATATTAAAAGAACATATAGTTGACAGGTATTTTAATAGTTTAAAAAAATATAACATATTAAAAGATAATGAAGGTTTAGATTATTTTATTCCTTCTAATATAAATAATCAAACACTACCTGTTCAATTGCCTTTTAATCAAACCTATTATGCTTGGGTTATAGGGGGCACATATGATCAAAAAAAAATTTCAAGGAATCTTATTATAGAAGTATGTTCGAAATTATCCATACCAATTTTCTTTTTAGGAGGAGAGTCTGAAAAAAAAGAAGGGGATTTTATTTGTGACAATATAGGGAAATCTAAAAATTACAATTTATGTGGATTGTTGTCATTAGATGAGTCTGCGTATGTTTTAAAAAATGCATCTATGGTATTATCTAATGACACAGGCCTAATGCATATAGCTTCTGCATTTAATAAAAAAATAATATCATTTTGGGGCTGCACTAAACCAAGTTTAGGAATGTTTCCTTATAAACCTCACTCAAAAAGTATTCAAATAATTTCTAATCTTAGCATTTTTCCATGTTCAAAATTAGGTAATAGATGTAGTTATAATAACAAGGGTTGTATAAAAAACATTACTGCCTTAGAGGTGCTGGCCGCGGTACATAAAATAGCTTAATTTCTATTTAAAACCCAAGCCCCTTCAAAAGCTTGCTTTAATTTTTTTAAATTTTTATTTGCTTCTTTTTCTGTTTTAAATTTAGAGCAAGCAACGCGAAACAGATTTCTTTTAGAGCTTTGGCCAGCTAGACAGGCTTCTGTATAACCTTTTTTATTTAGTTGTGTAACTAAATTTTCAGCATTCTTTTTGGAACTAAAGCATCCGACAATTATAAATACATTATCGCTGTTTTCTATTTCTTGTTTTTTATTATTTTTTGTATTGTCTTTATTATTGTTTTCAATGTCATCATTTAACCCTTCTGGTAGTTTGTTTTTTGTTTCATTTTCTGGGTTGTTAATTAGATTATTTTGATTGTCTTTTTGTGTGTTTAATTCTTTTTCTGGTTTAGGTTTTTCATCTGTAGAGTTATTTGACTTTTCTGAGAGAGTTTTAACTGCATCTAGAAATCTAGACGCTATATCATCTTTAGGTTCTTTTTGAGTGGCAGGTTTTTCATTATTTAATAATGTTTTGTAGTCTATTTCAGTTTCTTCAAAAACTAAAATAGCATTTCGCATTTTCCCTTTTTTGTCAACAACTATAAGATTGTTGGAGGATGTTGGAATTTGGTTATAAACTTTTTTTATTTGATAACAATCTGTAAATTCTAATCCGATTTCATTTAAAAAACACAAGTTTTGTTTTTGATTTTTTCCGTCATTATATATTTTGAGATGAGCTTCAATTTCATTACCCATTTTAAAGCATCTTTTTGTAGACAAATGATAATTGGTGCCTAAAATTTTATATAAATCATAGTCTATTTGAGAGAGTGTGATTTTATATAATCCAGAGACGTCTTGAGATGTAATATTTTTTCCTTTTTGGATTTTTGGATTAAATGACGCAGTATTTGAGAAGGAATTATTAAGCATCATGTTTTCGCTCAAGAAAAAACCGATGGAAACAAATATAAATAAAATAGCGATTCCGCTAATGTATTGAGGTTGAATGAAGTTTTTCTTATGATTAATTTTTGGGAAGTAAAAAGATTCTAATCCAAAAAAATCAGGGTTAAAGTTTATGTTTTCTTCAGGTTCAAAAACTATCTCACCACTAGAATTTAATTTTAAACAACCAATAGATTCAAATAAATATTTTTCTCCATTATTTATTTTTGCAAGAATTTTTTTTGTTAGAGAAGCCAATATCACACAAGCTTCTTCATAACTAATATTTTCAATTTCAGCTATATAATTTGCTAATAATCCATCATTTTTTTTTATTTCCGAATTAAAAGAAATAGATTTTTTATTTGGAGTAAAATAATTCTTTTTTTCATCTATTAACGCCCCCTGATCAAATGTTATAAATGCACCTAAACCACTAATGATCACGCATTCATGTTTATATAAAAGTTGGTTAATATATTTAGGTATATTTTGGGTCATTAAAAAAAAATGATAGAGTAAATCTACAAAATATTTTGATTTTTTAATCGCTCTAAATCTTCTTTTGTATTAATTGAGTATCCAAAATGCGTTTTTTTTGTATTTATGCATTTAATTTTAACTCCATGCTCTAGCCATCTTAGTTGCTCTAGTTTTTCCTCCTTTTCTCTTTTTGTAGTACTAAGCTTTGAAATTTTGGATAAAGTTTTTTTTCTATATCCGTAAATACCAATGTGGTGGTTAGTAAATAGATTTTCACTAGCTTTTATGTTTTTAATGATATTTTTTGTAGCACGTTTAAAGTTTTGCGCAATATTATTTGAATCTAAAAGAACTTGAACATTAGATGGGTCACGGTTATAATTATTCCAAAATTCATTTGTTTGATCTCCAAGTTTAGTTACAACTGTAGTAATTATTTCTTTTGTAGAATTTGAGAGTTCTTTATAAATATCAACAATCCAATCAGTGTTAATGTTTAATTCATCACATTGAACATTTATAATAATATCATTGTCATGTAGGTTTAATTTTTCTGCCACTTCGGCGCACCTTTCAGTTCCATTATTGTGGTTCTGATTTGTTAAAATTACTTTAGCATTGAATTTAGTTGCTTCTTTAACAATTTCTTCACTATCGGTAGCTATAAATAAATTCGGAAACTCTTTTAATCCTTCCCAAATATTTTCAACTAAAGATTTTCCATTAATTTTTTTTAAAACTTTGTTTGGCAGTCTTGTGGATTTTAATCTTGCGGGAATTATTATGAAGAGATTCTCCATAATATTTTTAAATTTTTACATCTAATTTAACAGTGAATGTTCTGGGTGGTCCTATATAGGCTGGGCGTATTTGATATTCTCTGTTTAATAAATTGTCAATTATACAAGAAACAGTAATATGTTGATTTAATTTTATTGCTGCTCTCCAATCTAAAATAACATCTCCATTTTTAAATCTTTGTCTTGCGTCTGCAATACCAAAATTAATTAGAGCACTTTGAGGATCGTTAAAAATAGGAGCTTCAAAGATACCGTCAACATTTTGCATATAACTATTAGTTCTTACACTTAGTCCAGTTGAGAAAAATTTTGTATCAGCTTGTATGTCAAATTTAAAAGTATGTTGATTTCGATATTTTAATAGGTTGCCATTTTCTCCGTTGTCAGAGCTGGCGTTGGTATATGTAATTTCATAAAAATCATCTATGTATTCGACACCTTCTTCATTAACATCTCCAAAAACATAGGTTTGATTTCCTTCTTCATCAAGAATCAAATCTGTTGCAAACTCAATAATTTCACCATCATTATTACCATCAGTCCAATAAGAATAATAAACATCATCAGGATGTAAAATAATTGGATTTATATATGTGTAGCTTCCTAAAACTGAAACATCAACATTGCCAATTTTACCACTTCCTCCAATTGATGTTTCTATTCCACTGACACGGGCTTCTCCTATGTTTACACATTTAAATCCTAATCCTAAAAGAGAGTCTACATTTTGATTTAATGGATCCCATCTTCCAAATGTAAATTCAATCATATCATCATATTGCATTATGAAAGCAGCTACATCAAAAAACCCTTTCCATTCATCTATTTTTAATCCTTGTTTTATTCCAATTTCAGCACTCCAGCCACCCTCTGGTTGAAGATCTGGGTTTGGGTAGACAACAACAGGTCCACTTTTAACAGTTACATATCTTTCTACAATTGAAGGAAATCTAAATCCAGACCCATAGGAACCTCTTATAAATGTTGCATCCATTAATTTATAATTTATTCCGCTTCTTATTAATGGAACAGATGAGACTTCACCATCAAAATTAAAATATTCGTATCTTGTTCCTAATGATAAATTTAATTTATCATTAATTTTCCCATCTATTTGGGAGTAAAAACTATAATTTGAAACATTATGTTTTCCACCGTAAACATCATCGTCATGTGCGAATATTTTATTTCTAGTTATTCCTGAAGTTGAAACAAGATGATTAAATGTGAAGGGTAAAAATGAATTTATGTCTTCCCATGTTTTTTGAAATTGGTAATCTGAATAAAATACATTAGAATAAGCGGCCTCACCACCATTAGGGTTATAGTCGTCTCTAAATAACCTTATTTTTAAATCGTGCTTTGTATTATTTAAAGGATTTACATATGAAAGATATGGATCAATATTCATCATCATTTGAGTATATTTAGCAGGGTCTTCATCTAAAGGAATATAACCTAGAGAGTCATTAGTATACATGATGGCATCGTCATTATGACTATACATGAAATTTCCATTAAGACCGTGAGAGAAACCTTTTAATTTTTTCCAGTCTTTTTTTGTGCTAAAATTAAATCGCCCTCTTCTGTTTTCAACCCCTTTTTGGTACCCAAAGTCATTGAATATATTTCCTCCAAATACAATTCCTGTATTATTTTTATATTCTGCGTGACTAAAAGAAACACCACTAAAATACTGAGGATCATTTCCCCACCAATGTAAACTTTCTCTTTTGGGCTTATCATAAAATCCTTGAAAAATAGAAACCTCTGTTTTGGGCTTATTTGTAGGATATTCAGTTCTTATATTTATTACTCCATTTAAAGCTGATGAGCCAAATAATGCTGAAGACGCTCCCTTTATAACTTCGATTTGTGAAATATTTTCCATTGGTATCATGTCCCATTCGACCGTTCCTCTATCACCACTTAAAAAAGGCATATCATCAATCATAACAAGAACACGAGAGCCAGTATTATAACTCCAACCACTTCCTCCCCTTATATTTGCTTGCCCATCAACAATATTAACCCCCGGTGATTGATTCATCATCACTTCCATATTGACAGGGTTTTTGCTTTTAATGAGTTTTGGCTTAATTACATCCATGGAAACTGTTACCTCTTCAATATTTTGTTCAAATTTTCCAGCAGAAATAACGACATCTCCTAGTAAGTTTGTTTCTTCTTCTAATAAAATGTCAAAATATTTAGTTTCATCAAGTTCTATATTTATGATTTTTTTATATGTTTTATACCCAATGAATGAGCATTCTAAGATGTATTCCCCAGATTTAATATTTTGTATTATAAAATTGCCGTCAATATCAGAAACAGAACCAAGAACTAAAGTTTTATTTGAAATGCCACTAATTATTTCAGTTTGTTTTTTCAGAGAGATGTTTGCCATGGGAATAGTTTCATTATTATTCTTGTCCATAACAACACCTTTTATAGAGTTATTTTGAGAAAATGTTGAAGAAAATAAAAATAGGGATAGTAAAAATGATAAATAAATTTTCATTTGTTTATTCAAAATGGTCGTTAAACAAATATATAATAGTTTTTTAACATGTAATGATATTATGAAAAAAGTAATTACTTTTGTTTAAATTCAGAAAAAATATATAGTATGTCAAGTCTAGCTCACGATTTAATTGAAAAAGTTAACAAAAAAAATCCTAATGAACCTGAGTTTTTACAAGCTGTAGAGGAAGTAATAGAAAACATAGTACCTATACTTGAAAAAAATGAAAAATATTTAAAACAAAGTTTAGTACAAAGATTAACAGAGCCTGAGAGAACAATTATTTTTAAAGTCCCGTGGGTAGATGATAACAATGAAATACAAGTTAATAGAGGCTTTAGAGTCCAATTTAACTCTGCAATAGGGCCTTACAAAGGGGGGTTAAGATTTCATCCTTCTGTCAATTTATCTATTTTGAAATTTTTAGCATTTGAACAAATTTTCAAGAATGCTCTTACTGGGTTACCTATTGGAGGAGGTAAAGGTGGGGCTGATTTTAATCCTAAGGGCAAATCTGATGGAGAAATTATGAGATTTTGTCAATCATTTATGAACGAGCTTCAAAAATATATTGGCCCTAACACAGATGTTCCTGCTGGAGATATAGGTGTGGGGTCAAAAGAGATAGGATACCTTTTCGGTCAATACAAAAGATTAAAGAATGAATTTACAGGAGCAATAACTGGAAAATCTTATAATTGGGGAGGTTCTAATTTAAGGCCTGAAGCTACTGGATATGGAAATGTATATTTCGCTCAACATATGTTAAAAACAAAAAATGAATCTTTTAAAGACAAGACCGTTGTAATTTCTGGCTCGGGAAATGTTGCTCAATTTTCTTGTCAAAAAGCTATTGAATTAGGAGCAAAAGTAGTAACCTTGTCAGATTCTTCTGGGTATATATATGATAAAGAAGGCATAACACATGAGAAATTGGATTTTGTATTTCATTTAAAAAATGTTAAAAAAGGAAGAATTAAAGAGTACGCTGAAAAGTTTAATTGTGATTTTTTTGAAGGAAAGCCATGGAATGTTTCTTGTGACATTGCTTTACCATGCGCGACGCAGAATGAACTTGATGAAAATGACGCTAGAAACCTACTTAAAAATGGGTGTATTTGTGTTAGTGAAGGAGCAAATATGCCATGTAATCCTGAAGCTATAATTTTATTTCAAAATGAAAAAATTTTATATGCTCCTGGAAAAGCTTCTAATGCTGGTGGTGTTGCTACTTCTGCTTTAGAAATGTCCCAAAATTCTATAAGAATGTCTTGGAGTCCAAAAGAAGTTGATGAAAAGTTAAAATTAATAATGTCTCAAATTCATGATTCATGTGTAGAACATGGTCGTAGTGGTGATTATATTGATTATGTTAAGGGAGCAAATGTTGCTGCTTTTTATAAAATTGCAGATTCAATGATTGATCAAGGTGTTGTGTAATGTTAGGGGATTTTAAAAATTATTTATCAAATTCTTTAAATCAAATTAAAGAGGAGGGGCTTTATAAAGATGAAAGGATAATCACTTCACCTCAATCAGGAAGTGTTACAGTAAAATCTCAAAAAGTTTTAAATTTTTGCTCTAATAATTATTTAGGATTATCATCACATCCGGAAATCATTGAAGCTGCTAAAAAGGCATTAGTAACACATGGGTTTGGAATGTCCTCAGTAAGGTTTATTTGTGGAACACAAGATTTGCACAAAGAATTAGAAAACAAAATATCTAAATTTTTAGAAACGGAAGATACTATATTATATGCAGCGGCTTTTGATGCAAATGGGGGAGTTTTCGAACCTCTTTTAACAGATCAAGATGCAATTATTTCAGATGAGTTAAATCATGCTTCAATAATTGATGGAGTTAGATTATGTAAAGCAAAAAGATATAGGTACAAAAATTCAAATATGTTAGATCTAGAAGATCAGCTAAAAAAAGCACAAAATTCTAGATTCAGAATTATTGTAACTGATGGTGTTTTTTCTATGGATGGATTTATTGCAAAATTGGATAAAATTTGTGATTTAGCTGATAAGTACAAAGCGTTAGTTATGGTTGATGATTGTCATGCAACAGGTTTTGTTGGAGCAAGAGGTAAGGGTACAATTGAACATTGCAATGTAATGGGAAGGGTTGATATCATAACGGGGACATTAGGCAAAGCTTTGGGAGGGGCTATGGGGGGATTTACATCTGGAAGAAAGGAAATAATTGAAATTTTAAGGCAAAAATCAAGACCATATTTATTTTCAAATTCTCTTGCACCTTCTATAGTTGGGGCAGGTATAAAAGCCTTTCAAATAATTGAAAATAATAATAGTTTTAAAAATAAACTTGATGAAAACACGAATTATTTCAGAAGAAAAATAAAACAATTAGGATTTGAAATAAAAGATGGCACTCACCCAATAGTTCCAATCATGCTTTTTGATGCAAAAACATCTCAAAAATTTGCACATCAATTATTGAAACATGGGGTTTATGTAGTTGGTTTTTTCTATCCAGTTGTTCCAAAAGACTTAGCTAGAATTAGAGTCCAGCTTTCAGCAAGTCATTCGATAAAAGATATAGATTTTGCTTTAGATTGCTTTAAAAAAGTTGGAAGTAATTTGGGCGTGATATAAAATATTTAACTTTTAGTTAGTTATACATCTAAATTTATCTAGTTACATTTTTTTTAAAAATTATTGTTTATAGTCTAAAAATTTTTACATTTGCAAACCCTAATTATTAGGTGATAATATTGACTATAAATTTTAGTAATGGACTTAAAGACTATTTCAGCAAATAAAGCTACTGTTTCAAAATCATGGATATTGGTTGACGCAAGTGATCAAATTTTGGGACGTCTAGCTTCAAAGGTTGCAAAGATTATAAGAGGAAAGTATAAAACAAATTTCACACCTCATGTTGATTGTGGAGATAATGTAGTTGTTATAAATGCAGAAAAAATACAATTAACAGGATCTAAATGGGATAATAAAAAATATTTTAAACATACAGGATATCCTGGTGGTCAATACATACAAACACCTAGTCAGTTGTTGGCTAAAGATTCAACAAGGATTATTACTAACGCTGTAAAAGGGATGCTTCCTAAAAATAAATTAGGAAGAAAAATAATTAAGAATTTATATGTTTTTTCAGGAAACGAACATAATAAAGATGCACAAAAACCTAAATTAATAGATTTAAAAAAGTTTTAAATTATGGATGTTATACATAAAGTAGGAAGAAGAAAGACTTCGGTTGCTAGAGTTTATTTATCTAAAGGAAAAGGAAAGATAACTATAAATAAAAAAGATTTTAAAGATTATTTTCCGACTAATCTTCTTAGATATAAAATAGAACAAGCCCAATCTTTGGTAGACCAAAAAGATAATTTTGATGTAGTGGTAAATGTTTTTGGTGGTGGATTAACTGGCCAAGCGGAAGCAATTAGGCTAGCTATTTCTAGGGCATTAGTGGAAATAGATCCTGAAAACAAAGAAAAATTAAAGACGCAGAGTTTATTGACGAGAGATTCGAGAATGGTTGAGAGAAAGAAACCTGGTCAGAAAAAAGCTAGAAAAAAATTCCAGTTTTCTAAAAGATAATAAATATGAAAAAAGTAGAATTAAATCAATTATTAGAAGCTGGTGTGCATTTTGGACACTTAACAAGTAAAAGACATCCAAATATGAGTCCATATATTTTTATGGAAAAAAATGGAATGCATATCATCGATTTAAATAAAACGAAAGTTAAATTAGATCAAGCACTATTAGGCTTAAAGAAAATTGCAAAATCAGGTAGAAAAATTCTTTTTGTTGCCACTAAAAAACAATCTAAATTTATTTTAGAGAAGTATATTCAAAAAGTTAATATGCCTTATATTACTGAACGTTGGTATGGTGGTATGTTGACTAATTTTGTAACAATTAGAAAGACAGTAAAGAAGCTTGATATAATTGATAGAATGAAAGAGGATGGTACAATAGAAACACTGTCTAAAAGAGAAAGGCTGCAAATGGAAAGAGATAGAGCTAAACTAGATAAGTATTTAGGAAGTATCTCAGACATGAACAGATTGCCAGCTGCTGTTTTTGTAGTTGACATATTAAGAGAGAAAATAGCAGTTCAAGAAGCTTCTAAACTAAATATCAAAAAATTTGCAATGGTAGACACTAATTCAAATCCAGATTTAGTAGACTTCCCAATTCCATCAAATGATGATGCTTCTAAGAGTATAGATATAATATTGTCCTACGTTTTTGAGTCTATAGAAGAAGGTTTAATGGAAAGAGAAAAAGAATTAAAAGCTCAAAAAGACCAAGCGGCAAAGAAAGAACAAAAAAACATTGATAATAATGATTCAAATAAAGATGAAGAAAAAGTATCATCTGAATCTAAAAAATAAATAATAAAATGACTCAAATTACAGCTTCTGAAGTAAACAAACTTAGAAAACAAACAGGTGCAGGAATGATGGATTGCAAAAACGCATTAGTTGAGGCAAATGGAGATTTTGAATTAGCTATTGATGTACTTAGAAAGAAAGGTCAAAAAGTTGCGTCTAAAAGATCTGACAGGTCTGCATCAGAAGGAGTTGTGTTAGCTGGGGTTTCTGAAGATAAAAAATTTGGCGTAATTGTTTCTGTAAATTGTGAAACAGATTTTGTTGCAAAAAACGAAGATTTTGTTGCATTTGCTAAGTCAGTATTAAATTTAGCGTTATCAAATAAAGTAGATACTAAAGAAAGTCTAGAAAATCAAATTTTAGATGGGGTTTCTGTCTCGGATAAATTACTTGAAAAAACGGGTGTTATAGGAGAAAAAATAGAATTAGGTTTTTATGATTTTCTTGAATCAGAATATGTGTCTTCTTACATCCACCATGGAAACAGATTAGCTTCATTAGTAAGTTTTAATATTTCAGGAGAGGATTATTTTCAAGTAGGAAAAGATTTGTGTATGCAAGTTGCTGCTATGAATCCTATGGGCTTATCAGATAAAGATATTTCACAAGAGGTGTTAGATAGAGAATTAGATATTGCAAAAGAAACTGCTATAAAGGAAGGAAAGCCAGAACAAATGATAGAAAAAATTGCTTTAGGACGATTAGGTAAATTTTTTAAAGAAAACACATTGCTTAAGCAAGCATTTATTAAAGATGGAAAAAAATCAATTGAACATTATTTGAAGGAGATTAATCCTGATTTAAATGTTCAAGCATTCAAGAGGTTTGGATTAAGCAGTTAAGTTTATACTAACTGAGAAAATGTCTTATAAAAGAATTTTATTAAAATTAAGTGGAGAGTCGTTATCCGGAGATAAGCATTTTGGTATATCAGCTTTAAAAATATCACATTACGTACAAGGAATTCAGTCATTGTTAAAAGAAAATATAGAGCTTGCAATTGTCATAGGTGGTGGTAATATTTTTAGAGGAATAGATGCTAAAGAGCAAGGATTAGATAGTACTCAGGGCGACTACATGGGAATGTTAGCAACTGTTATAAACGGATTAGCTTTACAGGCTTCTTTAGAAAAAAAAGGAATCCCAACCAGAGTACTTTCAGCTATAGAAATAAATAAGATTGTAGAGCCTTATATTAGAAGAAGAGCAATTAGACATTTAGAGAAAGGTCGTGTTGTTATCTTTGTTGCAGGTACAGGAAACCCTTATTTTACTACAGATACAGCAGCTACATTAAGGGCTATAGAAATAAACGCTGATATTATAGCAAAAGGCACAAGAGTAGATGGTGTATACACTAGTGATCCTGAATCTGATAAACTTGCAGAAAAAATAGATAAAATATCAATTGATGAAGTATATAGAAAGAATTTATCAGTTATGGATATGACAGCATTTACTTTATGTAAAGAAAATAAATTACCAATCATAGTTTTTGATATAAATGACTTAGAGAATTTAACTAAATTAGCTAAAGGAGAAAAAATAGGAACTTTTATTGAGCCATCTTAAATTTAAATAATATGACAGAAGAAATTAACTTTGTTTTTGATTTTATTAAAGAGAAAATGACAACGTCTATTCAACATTTAGAAATGGAGTTATCAAAAATAAGAGCGGGAAGATCTAATCCTTCAATGTTAGATGGTATAATGGTAGATTATTATGGTACAAAAACAATCATTAGTCAAGTTGGAAATATTGCTACCCCAGACCCAAGAACTATTACTGTTCAACCTTGGGAAAAAGATATAATTAACGATATAAAAAATGCTATTAATATGTCTAATATTGGGCTAAGTGCTCAAGATAATGGGGAAATGATAATTATTAATATCCCTGCTTTAACAGAAGAAAGAAGACTCCAATTGGTTAAGCAAGTAAAAGCAGAAACTGAGAGTTGTAGAATTGCGATAAGAAATTCAAGAAAAGAAGGAAATGATGAATTAAAAAAAATTCATAAATCAGGTTCTATTTCTGATGATTTATTAAAAGATTCAGAGAATAATATTCAAGATTTTACAAATCAATTTATTGAAAAAGCTAACCAAGTATCTTCTGTAAAAGAAGCAGAGTTGATGAAGGTCTAAATAATCATTATTTATGAAAGGAATTGTTTTAGCAGGAGGGGCAGGAACTAGATTATATCCACTTACACTTTCAATTAGTAAACAGTTAATACCAGTTTATGACAAGCCCATGATATATTACCCGATATCTACATTAATTTCTATGGGTATTAGGGAAATATTAATTATTTCGACTCAAAGAGATATTAAATTATTTCAAAACTTATTAAATGATGGAAAAGAATTAGGCTGTAATTTTTATTATAAAACACAATCTAAACCAAATGGTATTGCTGAGGCTTTTTTAATTGGTGAAGAATTTATAGGTGATTCTAATGTCACATTAATTCTAGGAGATAACATATTTTATTCCCCAAGCGCATTATTTAATTTTAATAAAGATATTTCAGGTGCTCATATTTTTGCATATCATGTTGCTGACCCGGGTAGGTATGGAGTTGTTGAATTTAATAAAAACAATCAAGTAATATCAATAGAGGAAAAGCCTACAAAACCTAAGTCAAATTTTGCAATTCCAGGTCTATATGTATTTGATTCAAATGTGGTTTCTTATGTTAAAAATTTAAAACCTAGCTCAAGAGGAGAGTTAGAGATTACAGATTTGTTACAACAATATTTACAAAAAAATACTTTAAAGGTGACAAAAATGGATAAAGGGACTGCTTGGCTTGATACGGGGACATTCTCATCATTAATGCAAGCTTCACAATTTGTTCAAGTTTTAGAGAAAAGACAAGGGTTGAAGGTTGGATGTATTGAAGAGTCTGCTTATAAAATGGGATATATAAATGAACAGTCTTTAAGAACTTTAGCACAAAAATCATTTAGTAGTGGGTATGGAAAGTATTTAATTTCTCTTGTTAATGAAAACTAATAAATTATTATCTCAATATTTTATTGATTTAAACAAACTTTTAAATAATAGCTTACCAAATAATAATCTATATAAGCCAATTTCTTATATATTTAATTTAGGAGGAAAGAGTATACGCCCATTTTTTTTACTTTATTCGTTCAATATTTTTGGAGGAAAAGCTAAGCAAATTAATAAAGTTGCATTAGCCTTAGAAAGTCTACATAATTTTTCTTTAATTCATGATGACGTGATGGATAACGCTGAGAAAAGAAGAGGAAAGCCTTCAGTGCAAAAAAAATGGAATGAGAATACTGCTATATTATCCGGGGATGCTCTTCTTATATTGTGTTTTAAAATACTAAATTCCATACGAATAAAAAATAAAAAAGAAATTCTAAATGAATTTATTGATGCGTCATTGAAAATTTGTGAAGGTCAACAAATTGATTTAGAAATGGAAAAGAAAAAGCGTATTAAAAAGAAAGAATATTTTAATATGATAAAATTAAAAACTGCAGCATTATTTGTTTTTTCTTTTAAAATGGGATGTTTTTTAGCTGGAGGGAACTTAAAAAATCAAAGATTAATGGAAGAAATTGGTTTGCAGATTGGGTTGTTGTTTCAGATTCAAGATGATTATTTAGATTTTTTTGGAACGAAAAGAGTTGGAAAAAAAATTGGACAGGACATTTTAGAAAATAAAAAAACTTATCTTTTTTGTGAATTGTTAGAATGCGCTAATAAAAAAGACAAAGAATTATTTATTATTAATTACAACAAAAAAGATATAGATCCAGTAAATAAAATAAATTATGTAAAAGAGATTTTTAAAAAGTATGAAATTAAAAATAAAACTTTAAGAAAAATAAGCAATATAAAGTATTTAATTTCTTCATTAATAAATGATTTGTCTATTTCAAAAAATAATAAAGAAAATTTCATAAAATATATTCATGAACTTTCAAATAGAACTAATTAAAAAATGTATTTTTAATTAAATTTTTAATATGGACAAGTTTTCTTTTTTTAACTCTGCTCACAGTGCTTTTTTTGAGGAAATTTATGATTCTTTTTTAAAAGATCCAGATTCAGTAGAACCTTCGTGGAGAAGTTTTTTTCAAGGATATCAATTTGGTTTTGAAAACTATAACGCTAAAACACCCGTGGTATCTGAAGCTATATCTAAAGAGTTTCAAGTAATTAATCTCATAAATGATTACAGAAAAAGAGGTCACTTGTTTACAAAAACTAACCCTGTAAGAGAGAGAAGGGAATATAGTCCAAAATTAGAATTAAAAAATTATGGTTTAGATCAAAATGATTTAAATATTGTTTTTGAAGCGGGTAGGGAAGTAGGCTTAGGTCCTTCAGCATTGTCTGAGATTATTCATCATTTAAAATTAGTTTATTGTCAGTCAATTGGAGTTGAGTATATGTACATAAGAAATCAAGAGGAAATTGATTGGATAAAAAAATTCATACATAAAAATAATAATCACGCTTCTTTTGATATTCATCAAAAGAAGAGGACATTACAAGAGTTAAATGAAGCTGTATCATTTGAAAATTTTTTAGCACGTAAATATGTTGGTCAGAAAAGATTTTCTTTAGAGGGGGCAGAATCTTTAATTCCAAGTTTACATTGTGGAATTCAAGAAGGTGCAAATTTAGGAGTTTCTGAGTTTGTTTTTGGAATGGCGCATAGGGGAAGATTAAATATATTGGCAAATATATTTGGAAAACCATTTGAGGAAATATTTAAAGAATTTGAAGGGGTTGAATATATTGACGATGAATTTGATGGTGATGTAAAATATCATATGGGTTATAACTCAGAGATAATTCATGATAATAAAAAGGTGAAACTCACATTAGTTCCAAATCCTTCTCATTTAGAGGCAGTAAATGCAGTTGCTGCAGGAATCTGTAAGAAAAAAATTGATAAAAAATATAATGGTGATTTCAATAAAGTTTTTCCAGTACTTATTCATGGGGATGCTTCTATTTCTGGTCAGGGTGTAGTGTATGAATTTTCTCAAATGTCACAACTAAAAGGATATAAAACAGGGGGCACTCTTCATATTGTAATTAATAATCAAGTTGGGTTTACAACAAATTATTTAGATGGTAGATCAAGTACATATTGTACTGATGTTGCAAAAATAACACTTTCTCCAGTTTTACATGTTAATGGAGACGATGTTGAGGCTTTAATACATGCAATAACCTTTGCGATTAGATATAGGCAAAAATTTCACAAAGATGTTTTTATTGATTTATTATGTTATAGAAAATATGGACACAATGAAGGAGATGAGCCTAGATTTACACAACCAAAGCTTTATAGCATTATAGAGAAACATCCTAATCCATTTCAAATTTATAATCAAAAACTAATTTCAAATAATGATATTAATCAAGGATTCACTTCACAAATACAAGATGATTTTAAAAACTCTTTGGAAGATAGTTTAGTTATAGCTAAAAAAAATAAAAAAACTAAAATTGAGTCTATTTTTAACGAAGAATGGAAGTCTTCCCCCAAAGCAAAATCTACAGATTTCCTTGTGATAACTAATACAAAAATTAAAAAAACTAACTTAATACAAATTGGTAACAAGATATTCTCGTTACCTACTGGTCACAATTTTCATAAAAAAACAATTAGGTTATTTGATGAAAGATGTAATATGCTTAACAGTAATAAAATTGATTGGGGTATGGCAGAATTACTTGCATATGCTTCGTTGTTAGAGGAGGGTTTTAATATTAGAATATCAGGACAAGATGTAGAAAGAGGGACCTTCTCTCATCGTCATGCTATTGTAAAAACAATTAATAGCGAAACACAAATTAATGTATTAGATTCTTTAAAAAACTCTAAGGGGATTTTTGAAATATTTAATTCTTTTTTGTCAGAGTACGCTGTTTTAGGTTTTGATTATGGATACTCTTTAGTTGACCCAAATCAATTAGTTATTTGGGAAGCTCAATTTGGAGATTTTAGTAATGGAGCTCAAATTATACTTGATCAATATCTTTCTTCTGCTGAAGAAAAGTGGAATATACAAAGTGGGTTAATGCTTTACTTACCACATGGTTATGAAGGTCAGGGGCCCGAACATTCAAGTGCTAGAATGGAAAGATATTTACAATTATGTGCTCAGTATAATATACAAATTATAAATTGTACAACCCCTTCTAATCTTTTTCACATGATTAGAAGGCAGATGAAAAGAAAGTTTAAAAAACCATTAATATTATTTTCGCCAAAAAGTTTACTAAGGCATCCTGAGTGTATTTCAATACATGAAGATTTCACAAAGTTCAATTTTCAAGAAGTTATTGATGAAAAATGTACTGTGAAAAATAGTAAAATAAGGAAGATAGTTTTTATGACAGGTAAAATTTATTATGATTTGAAAAAGAAAAAAGAATCTATTAATAATGAGGATGTTTGCTTGATAAGATTGGAACAACTTTACCCTTTCCCAAAGAGAAAAATAGATTTAATTTTAAAAAAATATAATAAAGCAAAAGATTATATTTGGGTTCAAGAAGAACCAAAAAATATGGGAGCTTGGTCTTTTATTTATCAAAACTTTAAAAAAGAGTATGATATTAAATTAGTTTCTAGAAAAGCGGCAGCTTCTCCGGCAAGTGGTTCTGCTAAAGCTTATAATAAAAGACAAGCATTAATTTTAAAAACAGTGTTTGATTAAATTTTGAATATTAAAATGATACAAGTAAAAGTACCTAGTCCAGGTGAATCCATTACAGAAGTTGAAATAGCTAACTGGCTAGTTTCATCAGGAGATTATGTTGAGAAAGATCAAGAAATTTGTGAGATTGATTCAGATAAAGCTACCTTAACTATAAATGCTGTAGAATCAGGTGAAATAAATATAGTGGTAGAAGCTGGAGAAATGGTAGCAGTTGATTCAGTAATTTGCAAGATAGATCCAACAAAAAATTCAGTTAATAAGCCAATAACTAAAAGTATTAGTAAAGAAACTACTATATCATTACAAAAAAACAATACATTGAAAAAAATTGTAAATGAACCATCTCCTGCTGCTAAAAAAATAATTAGAGAATCAGGTCTGGAAAATATCAAAGGCACAGGAAAAGATGGGAGAATTACAAAGCAAGATGTTTTAAGTTCTGTGGTTGCAATGGGCAATGGCCCTGGTAAAAGAAATTTTACAAGAAAAAAACTTAGTAGTCTTAGACGAAAATTAGCAAATAGATTAGTTAGTGTTAAGAATGAAACAGCTATGTTAACAACCTTTAATGAGGTTGATATGACGGAAATTAATAAAATTAGAAAGAAATATAAAGAAAAATTTCATAAGAAGTATGGAGTGAAGCTTGGCTTTATGTCTTTCTTTACAAAGGCAGTTGTTAAAGCATTGCAAGATTTTCCTGATGTTAATTCAATGATAGACGGAGATGAAATAATTAATTATGAATATCAGGATATTTCAATTGCCGTAAGTACTCCAAAGGGATTAATGGCACCTGTAGTCAGAAATGCTGAAGATCTAGATTTTGTTGGAGTAGAAAAAGAAATTGTTAGACTTGCAGAAAAAGCAAGAACAGGTAAAATATCAATTGATGATATGCTAGGCGGAACATTTACAATTACTAATGGAGGTGTATTTGGATCAATGTTATCAACACCGATTATAAATCCACCACAATCTGCAATATTAGGGATGCATAATATTGTTGAAAGACCTATGGTTGTAAATGGGAAAATTTTACCAAGGCCTGTTATGTATGTTGCTCTTTCATATGACCATCGAATTATTGATGGCAAAGAGTCAGTTGGATTTTTAGTTTCAATAAAGGATAGTTTAGAAAACCCTAAAGAGCATTTGTTTAATGGTAATATAGATTCGGGGTTATTTAACAAATCTAAAAATCCATTGAAATATAGGTCTAATTATAAACATAAATTATAATTAATAAAATAAAAAAAAGCCGGGGTTTGAGAACACCGGCCTTTTTTAATGTTTATTATACTAACCGAGAGGTTTTAATAATAAACTAGTTATACCCCATTTTGTATTTATATAGTTATCAAATACCGTGCCAAACTTTTATGGAGATGTGATAATCGTATCATAAACTGATGAAGTACCATACCATACACCTGTTGCACCATTTATATTACTTTGAATATTTGAGGGTGTTCCAAATATTCCAGGACTATTATTATTTACCATAGATGCCCAAAAATTCCAACTAGTTATATCCATATATGACACCTTAATAACTACTTTTTGATTTTCATTAACATTCCAAAAGCCAATTGTTGGACCAGTATATGAATCCACTTCATTTTCATTCCAATTTTCTTGATTTCCCCAATCTTCCCACCATTCAGGGGCTCCATTATTAATAGGGAAAGTGAAAGTTAATCCATTTGTATATTCATCTGTATAGTTTCCGTTATTATCTAATACTCTTTTAAAAAATGGAGCACTATTGTTATCATTATCAAAATTTAAGTCCAAGGGATCTTGAGGATAATATGAGTTAAGTGTTTTGGTAAAAATACTAATACAGTTTCCAATTGTATCTGGGTCTGTATATGTAGCTAAAAAGTAACAATATGTTGAATCTGTTTGTCTGTATACGCATTCTGTGTTTTCTATAAAGGAAGATTTTGGTATTGTGGTTTTAGATGTTATAGTATCATTATTAATAATAACTTTTAAATAATAACTATTACCCTCTTCACCAATTATATTATTGCCTTTATAATTATAAAACCACGTGTCTGTATTTGACGGGGAAGTAGAAAAAATAGTGTCAGTTTGATTTGCTTCTTTATCTTCAATTATAACTTTAGCATCATTAACAAAATCATTCAAAATATCATTTATGTTACCATTAAAATTAAATGGATTAACACTTTTAGTTAATAGTATTTTTGCATTTTCTCCCTTTTCAATAAATCCATTAACTACTATATTATTGGTATTAACTGGTATATCAAATGTTACTTCTTTTGTGCATGTAAGAAATAAAATGGAAATAAATAAAAATATATTCTTCATAATTAAAATTTAAAATTCCAGGATATAGAAGGAATTATTGGAAATAAAGATACTTGTTTAGCAGTAAGACCAAAATTATCATCATTGACATCAAAATATATGAAGTAAGGATTTTGTCTATTATAAACATTATAAATTGAAAAAGACCAACTTGATTTAAAGTTTCTTTTTTCTTTACCATCTAATGTAACAGCAATATCTAATCTATGATAAGGGTCCATTCTATAACTGTTTCTTTCTCCCCATTCAATAATTAAATCACCATCAATAAGAAAAGCGCTTTCGGGAAGGGTTAGTGTATTACCTGTTGCAAACACAAATACAGTTGAAAAATTTAATCGTTTACTAATTTGATAATTTGCAACAAATGAAATGTCATGAGTTCTATCGTATTTGGAATAAAATGCCGTTCCATTATTTAAATCATTAAATTTTCTAGTTGTTTTAGACCAGGTATATCCTAACCAGCCACTTAAATTCCCAATATTTTTAGATAAAAATAATTCAAGACCATATGATTTTCCATTGCCACTTACTAAATTATTGTCAACATTATCTGTTCCTATGCTAGTACCGGGAATATAATTTTCTTTATACTCAATTAAGTTTTCCATTTTTTTATAATACCCTTCTAATACCATTTCATATTTATTTTCTCTAAAGTTTCTATAGTACCCAATAGAGTATTGCCGGCCAATAAGAGGCTTAATAATTGAAGAACTTGGAATCCAAACATCTGTTGGTAATGATGAAGCTGATAAAGATGTTAAATGTATATATTGATAGTTTTGGTTGAAGCCCATTTTGATAGAAGATAACTCATTAATTAAAATTCTAGTTGAAATTCTAGGTTCAAAACCGTAGTAAGATTTTATAGGTTCCCATGAATTATATGATAATGTAGTATCGGTTGATAGCGCACTTAGGTTTCCAGAGTTATCTTTTACATATCTATCAAAAGGTCCGTAATGAGTGAATGAAGATAATCGTATTCCACCATTAATTAAGACCTTTTCATTAAAATTAAATTCATCATTAATATATATAGCTCCTTCATGAGCATAATATCTTATATCGTTTGTGGAAATATCAATGGTATCTAATGAGGCATCAAAATTTGAAGGGGAAAAAACATGATAAGTATTGTTTATACCAAATTTCAAAGTATGTCTTGGATTTAAATAATAATTAAAATCTTGTTTTAAATTCCAATCCCTAATTCCAGAATATAATCTAGATTCATAAAGTGATGCCCCTTGTACATCTTGAGATGCGCTAAATTCAAATTTATAATTACTAAAAATTAATGAATTATTCATGAATAATTTATTTGAAAAAACGTGATTCCATCTTATTGAACCAGTTGAATTACCCCAAGGTATTTTCATGTTAAGCCCCCAGTCTGGGCTATTAAAACTAAATACATCTTTTCCAAAATAACCACTAAGAAAAATTTGATCTTTATCTGAAAATTTATAATTAAATTTTGCAGTTAGGTCATAAAAATAATAACCATTTCCTGCATAATCTGTAGTATCTAAGTAAGGCTTAGTAAGTATGTCTATGTATGTTCTTCTTCCAGAAATAATAAAGGATGAAGTATCTTTTTTTATAGGTCCCTCTAATGTTAATTTCGATGATATTAATCCTATTCCTCCAGTACCAGAAAATCTTTTTTTATTTCCATCTTTCATATTAATATCCAGTACTGATGAAAGTCTTCCTCCGTAATTTGCAGGCATACTTCCCTTTATAAGATTTATATCATTAATTGCATCACTATTAAAAACTGAGAAAAAACCAAATAAATGAGATGCATTATAAATTGTACCCTCGTCTAGTAAAATTAAATTTTGATCAGGTCCACCTCCCCTAACATAAAAGCCGGAGCTACCTTCACTTCCTGATTGAACTCCTGGTAATAATTGAATTGTTTTTAGTATATCTTTTTCTCCCATTAATACGGGTAATTTTTCAAGCTTTTTTACTTCTAATTCTACTTTGCCTAATTCGGAACTTTGAATATTATAATCCTCTTTTTTTGAGGAAAGTTTCACTTCATCAATTTTAAAAGACGAGGGTTTTAACTTAAATTTTTTGGATGTGTTAGTCTTTAAATTTATAGTTGTTTTAAGATTTTCATATCCAATATATGAACATACAATAGTATAATTTCCTTGTGGTATTGTTAAGGAAAAAAAACCATAGTTGTTTGTAGATCCGCCAACATTAATTTCTTCAATTAATATATTTGCTCCAATTAAACTTTCACCTGTTTCATTATCTTCTAAATAACCGCTTATAGTGAGATTTTGTGAAAAAGAAATTCCATATAAAAAAAGAAGAAATAAAAGTAGATTTTTCATTTTCCAAAATTATTTAAAATTTCATATATATCATTCACAGAGTAAATTTTTTTATTTATATAAATATATAATCTATCTTTTTTTTCTTTTATTTTATATAATTGAGGATTACTATTTACTGCATTCAGTATTTTGTTAAATTTAATAGATTTATAATAATTTTTATCTTTCCTTTCCGGCATAATAATAATTAAAGATTCATTTTTAATAATCATTTTAGTTATTCCTATGGATTCAGCTTTCCATTTTAATTTTATTGATTTAATTAAATTATTAAATTGAGTGGGTGGTTTGCCAAATCGGTCAATTATTTCTTCGATTTGTTTATTTAAATTTTCTGGTGATTTTAGTTTACTTATTTGATTATATATATAAAGTCTTTCATTTACATTTTCAATATAATTAGATGGAATAATTAACTCTAGATCGGTATCGATTTTACATTCAGTTTTTTTAGATAAATTAGATTCTTTATCAAATTTATTTTGATTTTCAATTTTCAATTCTTCAACGGCATCTTCGAGGATTCTTTGATATGTATGAAATCCAACGTCATTAATAAATCCAGATTGTTCTGCTCCTAAAACATCACCAGCTCCTCTTATTTCTAAATCTTTCATGGCAATATTAAAACCATCTCCAAGGTTAGAAAACTTATCTATTGCTGTAAGTCTATCAAATGCGTCTTTTGATAATTGATCTAAAGGTGGGCTAATTAGATAACAAAAAGATTGTTGATTAGATCTGCCAACTCTTCCTCTAATTTGATGTAAATCACTTAATCCAAATTGATGAGCATTATTTATAATTATAGTATTTGCATTAGGAATATCAACTCCATTTCCAACAATTGTTGTTGATAAAAGAACATCAAACTCACCATTAATAAAATCTAAAATAACCTTTTCCAAATGGTTGCCTTTCAATTTTCCGTGACCAATTTTAATTTTTAAATCAGGTAGAAGTTGTTTAATTATAAATTCAATTTCTTCAATATTTTCTATTCTATTATGTATGAAAAAAACTTGACCTCCTCTATTTATTTCATGTTGAATTTTGTTACATATTTTTTTTATATCAAAATTAATAATTTCAGTTTCTATTGGATTTCGATTTTTTGGAGGAGTCGCTAAAATAGAAAAATCTCTAGCTCCCATTAGAGATAGTTGTAGAGTTCTTGGTATTGGAGTTGCGCTTAACGTTAAGGTATCAATAGTTTCTTTAAGACTCCTGATTTTTTCTTTAGTTCCAACACCAAATTTTTGTTCTTCATCTATAATAAATAAACCAAGATTTTTAAAATAAACGTCTTCACTTACTAATCTATGAGTTCCAATAATAATATCGGTAGCCCCTGATTTTAAATTATTTAAAGATATTATTATTTCTTTTTTTGTTTTAAATCTATTTAAATAATCAATATTACATGGAAAGTTTTTTAATCTTTCAGAAATAGTTTTAAAGTGTTGTAAAGCTAAAACAGTTGTTGGCACTAAAATAGCTGCTTGCTTATTATCTGCTACAGCTTTAAAAGCTGCTCTTATAGCTATTTCAGTTTTTCCAAATCCAACATCTCCACAAATTAATCTGTCCATTGGATAAGTTTTTTCCATGTCAAGTTTAGTTAGCTTAGTTGCTTCAGCCTGATCTTTAGTGTCTTCAAATAAGAATGATGATTCTAGTTCATTTTGTAAATACGAATCCTTAGAAAATGAAAACCCCTCTGTACTTTTTCTAACTGCGTAAATTTTAACTAAATCAAACGCTAGTGTTTTTATTCTTTTTTTAACTTTTTGTTTAAGTAATTTCCAAGTAGGTTTTCCTAGCTGATTAATTTTAGGGTTTTTTTCATCGTTTTTAGATTTATATTTTGAAACTTTTTGAATTGTGTGAATACTAACATATAATACACCTTCATTTTTATATTTTATTTTTAATACATCTTGCTTTGAATTATTTTTTTCTATTGTGTGAAGTCCGTCAAAAATCCCAACCCCATGATCATAATGAGTAACAAAATCTCCTCTTTTTAATTGAGTTAATTTTTTTAGAGTTAAAGTGTCTGTTTTTTTGAAATAAGATGCATTGTTTTTTTTATAAAATCTTTTAAAAATTTCGTGATCAGTATATATAGCTATTTTTAAATCAAAATCTACAAAACCTTTACTCAAATTAATATTACAACAGTTGTAATCTTCTTCTATTTTTAATTTATTAAAGATGTTATTAAATCTTTTTTTTTGCAAATCGGAATTTGTAGTAATTATTGTATGAATTCCTAAAGATTTATTTTTTAAAATATTTTCTTCAAGCAAGTATAAATCTTTGTTAAATGATGGTTGTTCATTTGATTTAAAAATAATTTGATTTTTAAGTTTATTTTTCCTTGACTCTGTAAAATTAATTGAGTTGAAATTTTTTATTTCTAATTGTATACTTTTTTCAAATTCATTAACCATTTTATTTTTGTTTTCTATCCAAATGGTTGTGTTTTTTTTTAAATGAGAGAAAATATATGAGTTTGAATCCATTAAATTTATATTTTCAACATCAGGAGCAATTGTAATTTCTTCAATTTTATTTATTGATAATTGTGTTTCAGTATCAAAAACAGTTATCATTTCAATTGTGTCATTAGATAAGACAATTCTATATGGTTTTTCGTTGGAAAACGAAAATACATCAATAATATATCCTCTTATTGAAAATTCACCTGGTTCAGTTACAAACTCCACATTTTCAAAATCATTTTCATATAATTTTTCTGTGATGATATTAGTATTTATTTGGTCATCAACTTTCAGTTGGAGTACTTTGTTTTGAAAGTTTAAGTAATTCGGAATTTTTTTACTTATTGCTTCTTTATAGCTTATTAAAATATTTTTTTTTCTATCATTTATAAGATGAATTGACTTTGTGTTTTGAGAAATTTCTTTCTTAGAGTTTTGGTTATTATTTAAGAAAAATAAAGGTTTTTCATTGGATAAATTTTCAAAATCGTTTTTAAATAAAAGTGCTGATTCTTTTTTCTGAAAAATATAAAAAAAATCAACTTGTTTATTTAAGTATAATGAAGATGAAATAAATGCAAGTTGAGATCCAGATAATCCATTTATATTTTTAATCGCATCTGTTTTAAAAGATAAATTTTGAACAATAGAAGATGAAGTGTATAGATCTAATAATTCTTCCTTATTCATTTTTGTAGAAATTCAAAAGTTTATCAACCATTTTATTTGATCCTGTAATAAAAGCTGTTCTTTCATGAATTGATTTAGGTTTTTTTTCAAGAATAGCAATATTCCCATCTGAACTTTTTGAACCAGCAAATTTAGCTATTAATGCGATTGGATTACATTCATAAATTAGTCGTAATTGGCCAGTTGGTTTATCAGAAGTCTTAGGATATATAAAGATGCCACCCTTCATCATGTTTCTGTGAAAGTCGGCAACTAAAGAACCTATAAATCTCCCTGTGTGCGTCCTTTTACCATTTTGGTCAAGTTCTTTGCAGGATTCTACGTAATTAAATATTTCTGGATCTACTGATTTTATATTTCCTTCGTTAATTGAAAAAATATTTCCTTCTTCAGGGATTTTTATATTAGGAAAAGTTAGAAAATATTCATCTTCTTTTAAATTTAAAGTAAAACCGTGAACCTCATCATTTAAAGCAATAATTAAAATTGTTGATGTCCCATATAGAACGTATACAGCGCATTTTTGTTCCTTTCCTTTTTTTAGAAAGTCACTTTCACAAAGACTAATTGATGCATCTTTTTTTTCATAAATTGAAAAAATACTTCCAACCGGAATGTTTACGCTGATATTCGATGATCCATCAAGCGGATCCATAGCAACTATATATTTTCCAAAAGGATTCCCTTGAATAATATTTTCATTTTCTTCTGACAAAACACCTTGTATTTCTTTATTTTTTTTAAAATAATCAAGAAATACATTATTAGCAATTACATCTAGTTTCTGCACGTCTTCATTTTGAATGTTTTTTATGTTTTCAGATTTTAAATTTTTAGGATCACCACTTAATAAAACCTCGTTAATTATTTTAGATCCGTTAGCAATATTATCCAGAATTTTTAAAAGTGAACGATTATGTAAATTTTTTTTCTTGAAAAATGTGTTAAAACTTATCATTATTAAAAATTAATATAAACCATCCGTGCTTAATCCAATTCCAAAAGTAAACATGTTATATTCTGCTCTGGTCCATTGGGCATGTATAGCAAAAACAAGTATTTTCATTCTTACACCAAGATCAGTTTTAAATCCGTTAACTCCTCCGAAATTAAAATCAAATGGGTTTGATAATGTAATCTGTTCTCCATTGGGATCTATTACAAAGTCACCATTTAATTTAAGACGACTATTCGAGAAATGATAACCAACACCTGAATATAAAGTAATAAAGCTTACTTTTTTGCTTAAACATAAATACTGATTAAGCCCCCTCACTTTAAAATCTAAATTTCTGTCACCATAAAAGTTAAAAGTGCTGGATAATTTAGAGTATGAAATTAAATAAGACAAGTCAATAGGTATTTTATTAGCTACAGGTATCCATTGAAGTAAGTCATGTTTAAATCCAATCCCCCAGTAGCTAAATTTCATATCTCCAAAGTCTAATTTGAAAGGTGAGGCCCTAAATAGAATATCAGTTTTTTTTGGTCCACCTATACTACCTTGAAAATAAGGAACAGGAATAGCAGGTAGATCGGTACCAATAGGTGCAGAAAAACTTTCTCCCCCAGGGACAACAATTTGAGAATTAGTGTTTTCAGAACCAACAAAAGTAGGAATGTTTTGATCTCCTTGAATTTGAAATTGGTTAAAATCATTTGATGGATTAAACGTTTCTGCGTTACTAGGAATAGAAATTATATGTAATCCTGCTGTAACATCGAATCCACCTAACGAATGAGCTTTAGCAGTATTATACCATCCGCCATTTAGACCTGAACCTAAAACTGCCCCAAGAGGCGACATATAACCTTCTAATAAAATTTCACTATCATGTAGAGATTCTTGAACTACATCGTTTAAAAAGTTTTCTAACGCATTTTGAGAGAAAACAGAAATGTTTGTCAAAATTGTTAAGGAGAGAATTAATTTTTTCATAATTAAATATTTTATTCTAAAATTACTTAATACTTTTCAAATGAGATAATATTTTTTTTGTTAAAATTTCACTCATTAAAATATTTGATTCGTGGCTCCAGCCAGCAATGTGAGGTGTTAGGATTACTTTAGGGGATTTTTTTAGAAATTCCAATTCATCATTATTTGTTTTATTTAAATTTTCAAAATTTATATTTTCATTTTCTAAAACATCAAGACCAGCTCCTATAATTTTCCCAGATTTAATATTTTTTATTAAATCATTTGTTTTAACAATTTGCCCTCTGGATGTATTAATTAAAAATATATTTTTAGAAAACTTATTTAAATATTCATTGTCAATTAAATATTTTGTTTCTTCAGTTAAAGGAATGTGCAAACTTAAAATATCGGCGTTTTTAAATATTTTACTCATGGAAGATTGTTTCACATATTTAGTATTTATTTTTTTTTTGTATTTATCGTAAGCTAAAACTTTACAGCCAAAACCAAAAAGTTTTTTAGAAAATGAAGTTCCTGCATTACCATAACCAATTATTCCTATAGTTTTATTTGATATTTCAATACCTCTATTTTGTTCTCTTTTCCATTTACCATCTTTAACTTCTAAATTGGAAGCTTGAATGTTTTTAGTAAGAGATAATAATAATCCTAAAGTATGTTCGCCAACCGCATTACTATTTCCTTTTGGAGCATTAATACATTTTATTTTATATTTTTTTGCCTCATTTAAATCAATATTTTCCATACCAGATCCAAATCGAGCTATAAATTTTAAATTGGAAGCTTTATTTATAAAATATTTATCAATTTTAAATCTACTTCTTAAAATAATACCGACATACTGATGAATGGATTTGAGAATTTGATCTTTTGATTCAGAAGTTTTCTCTTCGCAAAAAACACCATTTTTGAATAAGTTATTTTTTAAATCTGAATGGATCGTGTCAATTAGGAGGACTTTAATCATAAGAGCATATATTCAGAAATTAAAAAATAAATTAATAAGCCAATCACATCATTCATTGTTGTAATGAAAGGGCCTGTAGCTAGAGCTGGATCGATTTTAATTTTATTAAGTATCAATGGGATAAAAGTTCCAAATATTGCTGCATAAATCATTACAATAATTAGAGATGAGGACAATGTTATAGCAAAGTTTAATTCATTAGTTCCATAATTGAAATAGCAAAATATAAAAACAATAACGCCACAGATTAAACCATTAATTGTTGATACAGCTAGCTCTTTAATAAATTTGTTTTTCCATTTATCAATTAAATTATTACTAGCAATATCTTGAACAACTATTGCGGCTGATTGAACTCCTATATTTCCAGCCATTGCCGCTATTAGTGGAATAAAAGCTAGTTGAATAGAATCTTTAGGTTCTAAAAAAATATGAATAATTTTTGCTCCAATGATCCCCCCAACTAATCCGATTAAAAGCCAGGGAATTCTTGCTCTTGTCAATTCTAAAACTGTATTGCTAGATTCAATATTTTTAGAAATCCCTGATGCCATTTGATAATCTTTTTCGGCTTCTTCTTTAATCACATCAACTACGTCGTCAATAGTAATTCTACCAACCAGCACACCAGTTTCATTAATAACTGGTAATACGATAAGGTCGTATTTATTCATTATTCTAGCAACTTCTTCATCTTTTGTATTTGTTGAAACAGAAATAATATTTTTATCATATATTTTTTCTATGAATGTTTTTTCTGGTGTTATTAGCAATTTCTTCAAAGATACTGTGCCAATTAACGTATTGATTTTATCAACTACATATATTGTATATACTTTTTCAATGCTTTTAGCTTGTTTTCGCATTTCACCTAAACATCTTATTACGCTCCAATTTTTATTTACTTTTATTAATTCCTTTCCCATCAATGCTCCAGCAGAATCTTCTGAATATGAAAGAAGATCTTCAATGTCATCCGCATGGTCTTGATTTTTAATTTGAGATAAAATTTCTTTTTTAATTGGCTCTGATAATTCTTGGATAACATCCGCGGCATCGTCAGTTTCTAAGTTTTCAATTAAATTTTTTGCTATTTTTTTGGTAGTTAAGCTAGATAAAATCTCTTCCCTTAGATTGTTTTCTAATTCAACTACAATTTCAGGGGAATTATCTTTTAGTAATTCAAATAAGTATTTTGCATCTTTTATACTTAAGGAAGAAATTATTTCAGCAAGATCTTGAGAAAAAAAATTTGATAGTATAGATTTTATTTTAGCATCTCTTTTTTCATGAATTAAATTTTGAATTTGATTAATAAAATCTTCAGTTAATTTGAAATTCATTATTTAAATAATTTTGTTGGTTAAATTAATAAAGTCATCTACGCTTAATTGTTCAGCTCTTTTATCCATTAACTTTGTGACATTTTCATCTTTTTCAAATGATAATGTTTTCAATGAGTTTTTAATTTTTTTTCTTCTCTGATTAAAACTCATTTTAACAACTTTCAAAAAATTTTCTTCATCGCAATTTAATGTTTTTATTGCGTTTCTTTTAAATTCTACTACTGAGGATTCAACCTTAGGTGGGGGTGAGAAGTTTTTATTGCTTACATTTAAAATAATATTACAATTATAGTATGCTTGAATTAATACTGAAATAATCCCATATTTTTTACTATTAGGTTTACTACAAATTCTTTCAGCTACTTCTTTTTGAAACATTCCAATAACAGTCTGTATGTCATTTTTGTAATCTAAAATTTTAAAAAGTATTTCCGTTGAAATATTATAGGGGAAATTTCCAATTATTGCATTTGTTTTTTTTAAATAAGTTCCAAGATCAATTTTTAAAAAATCACCCAAAATTATTTTAGATAATTTATTGAAATTTTTTCTTAAATAATCAACTGCCTCTTCATCAATTTCAATAACTATGGGGTCGCACTTTTTTAATAGGTGTTTTGTTAAGAAGCCAGCACCGGGTCCAATTTCTATTATTTGCTCATAATTTTCGAATTTTAAATTTTGTATAATATTTTCGGCAATTTTCTCATTATTTAAAAAATGCTGACCATATTTTTTTTTTGTATTAAAGTTTTTTTTAAAATTCATTTTGAAGAGAGAGGATTAGTCTTTTGCCTGTAAATTTATCTTTATATTTTTTTTTGTGTTTTTCTTGTAATTTTTTTGAATATTTTTTTTTGTATTCATTGTATTCTTTCATAGATGAACAATAATATTCTATGCAATATGATGTAAAATTTTTTTTTTCCGAGTTTGTAATGGTATAAATTTTACTTTTATTAAATATATTTAAAGCCATTATTTCAGGAACATGATTTTTTTTCATCCATGTTAACCAATTTTTTTCAATTTTTTTATCAATATCAATAATTACTTTATAAACAACCATTTATTTATTTCTTAATTTTCTATATCTCTTTCGGGCTTCCGCTATGAATATACTTCCTGGTTGCTCAAGTAGTATTTTTTCATATTTATATTTTGCTTTTTCGTAATTTTTGAAAATTGTTTCTTGAATATAGCCTTGTTTAAATAAAGCATCATCAAATAAAATAGACTGTGTTCCATAATCTGTACATATTTTTTCTAGGAAAAATAATACTTGGCTATATTTTTCTTTCTCGATGTTGATCTGAGCTTTTTTAAAGAGTATTTCATCAATTAAGCTATGATCTGGAAAGTTCAATTCAATTTCTTTGAATATTTCAAGTGCGTCGTCAAACTTTTTTTGAAAAATATAAAGTTCGGCTTTTGCATATAACTCAAGAGCTGTTTTTGTTGTGTCTAAATTTAAGTTATCAGTAATTAGTAATGATAGCTCTATAGAGTTGTTGGAAACTAGTTTTGATGTTGATTTTTTTAAAATATCCAGCTGAGCTTGGGCCCAATTAAAGTCACCGTTAAAATAGTCGACTTTTATTTTTTTTAGTTTTGCTTCTTGACCAATTATATCGTTTTTAAATTTTTTTTCTACTTGAGAGTAATATAAAATCGCATCCCACTTATTTCCTTCTGAAAGAAAAATATCACCCAGTTCTAGTTTTAATTGAGCTATATTATAGTCAGAAAAATTATCATTTTCTATTATTGGTAATAATATTTTCTTGGCTTTTTCTTTATTGTTTTTGTGAAAAGACATGATATGGGCCAAATCTCTTAATACTAATATGGTTTCATCAGTTTTTCCCAGTAATTTTATAACTTTTTCGTGTTCTTTAATTATTTGTTCAATTTCTTTTTCGCTTTTTGTAATATTTTCTTTGAACTTTACGTTTTTGATATTTACTAATTGAATAATACTTTCTTCATAATATATACTGCTTTCACCTTTTTTAACAAGGTAATTAAAAGCACTTTGAGCTATTTCAAATTCTTTGTTAGAGCAAGATATTTCTCCTAACTCAAATATTTTATTATCATAGTATTCTAATCTTTTATCTAAAGAGATTAATCTTTCTAAGGCGCTAGAGAAATCGTTTTCTTGTAAATAAATCCAAATAAGTAAATCATTTAGCGCTTCATTATCTTCTTTTTGTATTTTTTTTATAATGTGTTTTTTTAAAAGAATATTGTTGTTGTTGCTTGAATCATCATTAATTGTTCTACTAATTCTAACTTTACATGTTTGCAAATATGAAGGAGAAGATTCTAGAATTTCTATTAATTCTTTATACATATTTTCTATTTGTCCTAGTTGAGAATATATGTTAGCTATTTGAAAAGAATAATTTCTATTTGAATTATTTTTTTTAGCTAACAAATACGCTTTTAGGGCATAGTCATATATTTTTTTTTTGTAGAAATTAGACGCCGCAGATGATATAAAATTTGGTTTTTTTTGAATTTCACTAATAACATTATTGAATTCTTTAATTCCTAATTCTTCATTTCCATTTAAAATATATAGCTCGCCTAAATCTATTAGTATACTCGGGTTTTTTCCATTTTTTTTATAGAAGTTTTTTGCTAGTTTAATGGCAGATTGAAATTCAGCCAATTTAATTAAACAACTTAAGTAAGATTTATAAATTTTAGATGTTTTTTTCTTAGTATAAATTTTTTCAAATAATATTTTAGCTTGTTCGTAATTTTCTGTAGAGTATAGATTTTTTGCTTTCACTAAATCTGCGTCTATATTTTGACTTTGTGCATTAAAAATTGATAAGAAAAAAATGAAAAAAAAGACGAAATTTTTCAGTCTAAAAACCATTATGATATTATTTTAAAGCCAGTGTATTTACTAAGGACTTCGGGGATTTTAATTCCAGACTCAGTTTGATTGTTTTCTAAGATAGCTGCCATGATTCTAGGTAAAGCTAAAGCGCTACCGTTCAGGGTGTGGCAAAAATTTAATTTCGCGTTTTCGCGAAATTTTATATTGGACCTGGTGGCTTGAAAGGATTCAAAATTAGATACTGAACTAACTTCTAGCCACTTATTTTGTGCGGCTGAAAATACTTCAAAGTCATATGTTAAAGATGAAGAAAAGCTAAGGTCTCCACCACATAACTTAACTAATCTATATGGTAGCTCTAATTTTTCAAGAATGCTTGAAACATGCTCAATCATTTCTTCTAGATGGTCATGAGATTTTTCAGGGTGAACTATTTTAACAATTTCTACTTTATCAAATTGATGAAGTCTGTTAAGTCCACGTACGTTTTTTCCATATGATCCTGCTTCTCTTCTAAAGCAAGGAGTGTAAGCAGTTAATTTTTTAGGTAATTTTTGAGATTCGATAATTTCATTTCTAAATATATTTGTTAAAGGAACTTCCGCAGTTGGTATTAAATATAAATTATCTTTTTCTATATGGTACATTTGACCTTCTTTATCAGGAAAATTACCGGTTCCAAAAGCAGAATTTTCATTTACCAAATGAGGAGGGAGATACTCAGTGTAGCCATTTTTAATATTGCAATCTAAAAAAAAGTTAATTAAAGATCTTTGTAGTTTTGCTCCTTTGTTTTTATAAAGAGGAAATCCAGAGCCTGTTATAACATTGCCCTTTTCAAAATTTATTAAATCATATTTTTTGGCAATTTCCCAATGTGGTAAATTAATTTTTTCAAGATGGGGTTTTTTTCCAATAGTTTTAATAATCTCATTATCTTTTTCAGTATTTCCAATAGGTACAATCTTGTTAGGAGTGTTTGGGATCGTAATTAATAATTCGTTTATTTTTTTTAGGATATTTTTTTGATCATCAGTTTTTTTTTGGATTAAAGATTTAATTTCTAATGTTTCAGATTTTAATTTTTCTGCTTTTTCTATATTTTTTTCAGAAAAACATATGCCAATTTCTTTAGATAGAGAATTCATTTTATTCTGCAAATCATTTAATTCTTTTTGAATTTCAATTCGTGTTTTGTCAGCACTAATAATTTCCTTAATGATTTTTTGTCCATTAAAGTTTTTCTTTTTTAAACTAGAAATTATTTTCTCAGTATTTTTTTTAATGATACTAGTGCGCAGCATATGTTATGTTTAAGAAATATAAAGTTAATCTATTATTTTAAAGAAATAAATTAATTTCTTAAATATAAAATTAATAAAATATTAAGATTAATTATTGACTACAGAAACGTATGATTTATTGTTTTTTTTCTTTTTAAATGACACAATTCCGTCAGTTAGTGCAAATAATGTATGGTCTTTTCCCATTCCTACATTAACATCTGGATTGTGAACAGTACCTCTTTGTCTAACAATAATATTGCCTGCAATAACTTTTTGTCCGCCAAAAATTTTTACACCAAGTCGTTTAGAATGTGATTCTCTTCCGTTTTTTGAACTACCAGCTCCTTTTTTATGTGCCATTATTATTTAATTTTTTCTTCTTTTTTTTCTGTTTTTTTAGCAGATTTTTTTTTCAAAGAAACGTTATCTATTTTTATTTTAGTGAGATATTGTCTGTGTCCATTTTTTACTTTATAACCTTTTCTTCTTTTCTTTTTAAAGACAATTACTTTATCACCTTTTAAATGATCTACTATTGATACTGAAACAGATGCTTCTTCTAATATTGGCTTTCCAACTGTTGTTTTACCCTTATCTTCAATTAGCATAATGTTGTTAAAAGATATTTTTTTACCAACTTCTTTTTCTAGCCGATTAACTATAAAAGTTTGTCCTTTTTCAACTTTTAACTGCTTGCCTCCTATTTCTACAATAGCTTTCATTTTTTAATTTTTTGGATTGCAAATATAATAAAAGAATGTATTTATACAATGTTTTTCATATTTTACTTCTTTTAAAATTAGATATTTTTATGCTTTTCTAATTTTTGAAGCACAACAAGTTTCATCTGAGCACTGACAATATTTAAGATTATATATATGAAGTAAAGCAAGTAGAATGCCAGCTCCATAAACAAAGTAACTACTAATATAAAATATTTGTAATGTTTTATTTAGTATAGAAGTAAACAAAACAAACCAAGTTAACCACAAGGTTATTTTTATATTTTTATTAGATGAGGTCTGTGTAGAACTATATATGGCAAAGAAAGAAATTATTATAAATATATAATCAATTGATTGCCACCAAATAGGTGCGTCCGCACAACAAGACATAGTGCAAGCCTGAGTGATAAAAATAAAAGGTGTAGCAATGCAATGTATTAAGCAAAGAGTACTAGCTAAAGAGCCAATGGTGTCAGGTTTAAAAACAACTGATGTCATGTTATTAACATAATTCTTATAGCCTACAAATATATATTTTTTTTAGTATTTAAGTAATTTATTATCTAAAATCAATATTCTTAAAATAAGAATATTTATATTTGCGATATTAAAAGTTAATTATTATCACATTATAAATTTAAAGACATTAGTTATGAAGAAGAAATTCAATTTATTTAGTTTAGCGTTAGTATTATTTTTTTCTTTTACGTTTACATTAATATCTCAAAAAAACACAGTAAATATCAAGATTGATGGTATGATGTGTCAAGCAGGTTGTGCTATGTATATAGAAAGTGAATTAGAAAAAATGAAAGGTGTTGTTGAGGCAAGTATCGATTTTAATCAATCTGAAGGTGAAATAGTTTTAAAAAAGAGGACATCGGAAACAGATGTCGTTTCATTTATAAACAACTTAAAAGGGGGAACTTATAAAGCTTCTTTAATTGATAATGCAACAAATCAAATTAATCTTAATCAAGATTCAAAAGTTTGTAGCAAAGGAAAAGCTTGTTGCCAGAAAACAGGACAAAAAGTAGTTGCTTGTGATAATAAATCTAAGGGTTGTTGTTCAGGCGCAGTAAAAAAAGTAGTAAAAAAAGATAATTCAATTACTGAAATGAAACCTGGTCATACTGGCTGTCAAAAAGCCTGTTGCGCAAAAAAATAGTTTTATTTTTATGTTATCATATAGGCTTTTTGTAAAATTAGCCAAACTATCTTTAGTATTCACCTATCTTATTGTGTTAGCTGGTGGTTTTGTTAGGATGACAGGATCGGGTATGGGTTGTCCAGATTGGCCTAAATGTTTTGGTCTATTAATTCCACCTACTACAGAGTCTCAAATAACATGGAAAAAAAATGTTGATTATAATAATAATCAAATGTTAATTCATAATGATACTCTTTGGGTAGCTAAAGAAAAATTCAGTTCAGAAAATATTTTTGACAGAAAAAACTGGGAGCCTTTTAAAAAACATAGTTATGTCCATTTTAATGTTTTTCATACTTGGGCAGAGTATATTAATAGATGTATTGGCGCTATTACAGGTTTATTTGTTTTGTTATTGTTTTTTTTCTCATTATACAAGAAGTTAAGTAAATATCAAATTTTGGGATCGTTAACTTTATTGATTTTATTTGGTTTACAGGCTTGGATTGGTGGTGAAGTAGTTTTTTCAGTTTTAAATCCATTTAAAATAACTATTCATATGTTTGTTGCTTTACTTATAGTGTCTATTTTGTTTCTTTTAATTCATATTTCTAATAATATAGATTTACATAAATTTTCAGATTTTAATAATAAATTTAAAGTATTTCTTATTATAACCTTAATATTGTCATTAATACAAATATATTTTGGAACACAAGTAAGAGAATTTGTTGACAGCTTATCATCAGATAAATCAATTTGGATTTTACAGATACAAAATAGTGAAATTCAAATTCATCAATTATTTGCAGGACTTGTGTTTTTGTTTAATATTTATTTATGTGTCTATGTAGCAGGAAAATACAACTCAATTAATGAGATTCCCTATGAGTTATTTTTTATTTTCACTACTTTAATTTTTTTGATTTTGAGTGGAATTGTTATGTTGAGTTTTCATTTTCCCGGCTTAGCTCAGTTAGTCCATTTATTTTCTGCATTTATTTTATTTGGTGCTCAGTTTAGCCTTTTGTTAAAAATTAATTTCAGTAGTTCCACTGAATAGTTTCTATAATTTTTTCTATGTCTTTTTTATAAAAATCAATTACAGGTTTTAATGAATCTCTATTTATTTTTATCACTTTATTTATAGTACTAGGGTACATAGATCCTCTTAAAAAGTGATTTTTTTTATCTGTAACGTAGAATTGGATTGGAGTCGCAACCTCTCCGCTTAATTCATAAATTGTGAAATTTAAATCATTATTTGATGTCTCCCAAATTCCATCAGCCTTTCTATAATGACCTTCATATACTAAGTTATGAGTATCTTGAAGAAGCGAGTCTAAGTTGTTTGTGATTTCATGGCATGAAAGATGAATATTAATATTATTGGATTTATTGCTTAGTGTGATCCAACAGTTGTTTTGAGGATTGATAGAAACATTTAAATATTCTGCTATTTCTGTAGAAAAGTTACAATTTTTAAAATCATGTTTTTTATATTCCTTAATTGGAAAATCAATTCTAAAATGTCCGTAAGGAACAATTTTTGTTTTTGTAGTACAAGAAAAAAATGAGATAAAAATTAAAATATATATCTTATTTTTCATTTAACTTAACTTTAATTGAAGTAATTCTAGTTTTATCGGCCCCCTCGATTATAAAATCTACATTTTTAAATGAATATTTTTCTCCTTTTTTTGGAATTATGCCAAAGTTTTCAATTATAAAACCAGCTAATGTGTCCGCGTCACCTTTTTTTTCTTCAAAAATAGAATCATTTAAGTCTGTAATTCGATAAAAATCTTTTAGTGTAACTTTTCCTTGAAAAATATATGTATGCGTATCTAATTTAGAATATATGACATCTTCTTGATCAAATTCATCACTAATTTCTCCTATTATTTCTTCGATTACATCTTCTAAAGTAACTACGCCAGATGTCCCTCCATATTCATCAACCACGATAACCATATGTTGTTTAATTTGTTTTATTTCTTTAAGTAAGTCATCTATCTTTTTTGTTTCAGGCACAAAAAATGGATCCCTTAACACTTTTCCCCAGTTAAATGCTTTATTATCAAGATATGGTAATAAATCTTTTATATGTAATACGCCTTTTATGTTGTCTAAATTATTCTCAAAAACAGGAATTCTAGAAAAGCCAGATTTTAAAACCTTTTCAATTAAATCATTAAAAGGTGTTTCAATATCAATTGCAACGACATCTAATCTAGATTTCATTATTTGTTTAACATCAGTTTTTCCAAATTGAACAATTCCTTCTAAAAATTTATTTTCTTCAACTTCTTCTATATTAGAAGTTATATTTACAGCTTCTGACAAGTTGTCAATAGATGGATTTTCTTTATATTTTTCAAATGAGGTGTTTAAAAAACCAGTTAATTTTATTAACAAATATGAAATAGGAGAAACAATTTTTGAAATCATGTTTATTGGAATTGACATTTTTTTTGCAACAAATTTAGAGTTGTTATTAGCAAAAATTTTTGGAAGGACTTCTCCAAATAAAAGTAAAATAAATGTTATAAATATTATTTGGAATAGTGTTTCAGAAAGAAAAGGTATAATAGAGTTTATTACTTTACTTTCAAAAACGTAAGTTGATAAGATAACAATAGCAATATTGATTATATTATTTGCAATTAAAATAGTTGCTAGAAGATATTTTGGATAGTTTAAATGTTTAATAATAATTTTATCTTGTTTTCTTAGAGATTTTTTAATTTCAGATAAATCTGAGGGATTTAGTGAAAAAAAAGCTACTTCAGATGCAGACACTAAACCGGAAGATATAATCAATAGTATCCAAAAAATAATTAAAAAATAAATCGAGGGGTCGTCCAATTTTCTTTTGTTTTAGTTTAAAAAGGTAAATCATCTTCTTTCTCTTCTTCAGAAGATTGAGATAAGGGTTGGGTATCCATATTTGAATTTGTTGAATCAGGATATTTAGGTGAGGTTTCTTTTTGAAATGAATCTTGTACGGATTTTTCTGTAAAATTAGAATCTTGCGAACGATTTGATTCATTTTTATTATCTAACATTTGAAAGGAAAAAGATTTAATTTCTGTTGAATATCGCTTTTCACCAGCGTCATTCTGCCAAGATCGAGTTTCAATTTTTCCTTCAATGTAAACTAAACTACCTTTTCTTAGAAAAGCTTCAGCATTTTCTGCAGCTTTATTCCACATTACGATTCTATGCCATTCTGTTTTTTCAATTTTATTTCCTTCTCTGTCAGTATATGATTCATCTGTAGCTATTGAGAAGTTAGCTACTTTAGATGATCCCACTTCTCTAACTTCAGGATCTTGTCCTAATCTACCTATTAAAATCGCTTTATTTAATGATCCTGCCATTTTGTAATTTAATTTATGTTTAACAAATATAAAAAATACAATTATGTAATAAAGTATTCATTTAAATATTTTAAAATAGGTTTAGGAAAAGGATATTCTAAAACAGATTCAATATCGATTTTTAAAAGTTTATTTTCTTTTTTTTCTTCCAAATTTAAAACATTTACTGTCCAAAAGTTTATTTCAAGATTTTGATGTGATAATGTGTGAGAGATTTTTTTCGATAATTTAAATTTGTTTAAAATTATTTTTTTAAAGGATTGAGAAAAAGAGTCTTTAAATATTTTTTTTGTAATCATTTTTTGAGATTCAATTAATGGAGGTTCATATAAGTTTTTCCATATATCATTTTTCGATCTTTTTTTTATATATAATTGGTTGTTAAAAATTACTATGAAGTAATTTAATAATCTTGTTTTTTTTAAATTTTGTTTTTTTATTTTAACAGGTCTTAGATTAATGTTTTGTAACTCAAATGACTTGCACATATTTTGAATTGGACAAACTGCACACTTTGGTTGCTTTATAGTACAATGAATTGAGCCAAAATCCATTAAGGCTTGGTTATAGTCACCAATTTTTTTTTCAGGCAATAATTTATAAACAATTTGTTGAAATTTTTTTTTTCCTGAGTTTTTGTTAATTGGCTCGGCAATGTTAAACACCCTGCTAATTACTCTAAAAACATTACCATCTAAAACAGCTTTCTTTTCATTTTTACATATAGAGCTAATTGCTGAAGCCGTGTATTCACCAACTCCTTTTAATTTTATTAATTCTATGTATTTGTTTGGAAATCCTTTATCTTTTTCAATTAGTAACTTTGCATTTTTAAGCATGTTGATCGCCCTAGAGTAGTAACCTAATCCTTCCCATATTTTTAAAACTTGTTTTTCTGATGATTGAGCAAGTGCTTTTAAATTTGGGAATTTTTTTATAAAATTAAAGTAATATTTTGTTCCTTGCGATATTTGCGTTTGTTGAAGAATTATTTCAGATACCCATATTTTATATGGGTCTTTTGTCTTTCTCCATGGTAAATTTCTTTTATTCGTTTTGTACCATTTAAGTATTAGTTCACTAAATATTTTGTTATTTCTCATTGATAGATTTAAATATATTATTAAAAATAGTATATTTGGTGCCATAATTTTTATTGAATTGACAAAACTAGAGTTAGTAAAAAAAATTTCTCAAAGAACGGGAATAGAAAGGCAAGAGGTTATTGCTGTTTTAGAGTCTATGATGATTAATGTTAAGGAATTTGTTGCGGGTGGAGAGACTATATATTTGCGAGGATTTGGAAGCTTTGGTCCAAAAATAAGAGCTAAAAAGACAGCTAGGAATATTTCAAATAACACTACGATTATTATTCCTGAACATACTGCTCCTTATTTTAAGCCATCAAAAAGTTTTGTTAAAAAAGTTATGCAAAAAAGTAATAAATAAAATTATATTGATATATGCCTAGTGGCTCAAAAAGAAAAAGACATAAAATTTCAACTCATAAACGAAAAAAACGTTTAAGAAAGAATAGACATAAGAAGAAGAAATAATTTTTTTGTTTGTAGCCATTTTTTAGGTAAAAAGAAATTGTGGTTTGGCTAGTGAATTAATAGTTAGAAATAACAGAGACAATATAGATGTTGCTTTATTGAAGGGTGGTAGACTGATAGAATTACATAAAATTCTTCCAGAAAACAGCTTTTCAATAGGCGACATATACCTTGGGCAGATTAAAAAAACATCTCCTCAATTAAATGCAGCATTTGTAAATGTGGGCTATGAAAAGGATGGGTTTTTACATTACCATGATTTAGGGCCTCAGTATAAAACTTTGGCTCATTTTGTAAAGCAGACAATGTCTGCTAAAGTTTCAAAATGGACACTTTCTAACATAAAAAATTTACCTAAATTAGATAAAGACGGCGCAATAGAAGATGTTCTTAAAAAGAAAGAGAATATTCTTGTTCAGGTTTCAAAAGAGCCAATTTCTACAAAAGGCCCCCGAATAGTTTCAGAAATTTCTTTGGCAGGAAGATATGTTGTGCTTATGCCATTTTCTAATCGAATATCTATTTCTCAAAAGATAAAATCTCAAGCAGAAAAGGATAGGTTAAAAAAGTTAATTAAAAGTATAATTCCTGCAAATTTTGGAATGATTGTTAGAACTGTAGCAGAAGGAAAAAAAGTTGCAGAACTAGACGCTGATCTTACTGCATTAATAAATCAGTGGAAAGTTGTTCATAGTAAATTAAGAAATGCAGAACCTGGAACAAAAATATTTGGAGGGATTAGTAAATTGTCATCTATTTTAAGGGATATTTTAAATGATTCTTTTAATAAAATTATTGTAGATGATATAAACTTGTATGATGAAATAAAGCAATATTTAAATACTAATATTCCATCTAAAGAAAAGATTGTATCTAGATATAATGGCTCACAACCTATTTTTGACAGATACCATATTGAAAAGCAAATTAAAAGTTCATTTGGAAAAACTGTTTCTATGAAAAAAGGTTCTTACCTAATTATAGAACATACTGAGGCGATGCATGTGATAGATGTGAATAGTGGCAACAGATATGTGAAAGAAACATCACAAGAAGAAAATGCATATCAAGTTAATTTGCAGGCGGCGGAAGAAATAGCAAGGCAATTAAGATTAAGAGATATGGGTGGTATTATTGCAGTTGATTTTATTGACATGAATCTTGCTTCTAACAGAAAAAAGTTAACTACTGCATTGATAGATTTTATGAAAGAAGATAGAGCAAAGCATAAAATCCTTCCCCCCAGTAAGTTTGGAATTATTGAAATTACAAGACAAAGAGTTAGGCCTGTTATGCAAATACAAACTGATGAAAAATTAGATTACAAGTATATAGAGGCTCCAATATTAATTATTGATGAGATAAAAGAAAAATATTTAATGCTAGCTTCAAAAAGAAGCAAGTTGGCTAAAAAAGGAATCTATCACATTACTCTTTGTGCCCATCCATTTGTTATTACATATCTAAAAGCTGGCTTTCCCTCAATTAGAACTAAATGGTATTTTCAAAATAAATTAAGATTACACTTGAGGTCTAATAACGCTTATAAATTTTTACAATATACTTTTTTTGACCCCTCAAACAATACAATCACGTTTTAGTTTTTTGTAGTAATAAATAATAGGTGTACAAAAAACCAATAGTAGAACAGAACATAAAATATAACCATATACTACATTTTGATTTTGAGAGAAAAAATTAATAGAGAATATAAAAATTAACATCATTCTTATAACTGTATTAATACTAACAAAAATACTAATAACTCGACCTATTTTTTTATTTGGCACGTTATCAAAAAGAAAAGAGTTTCTTAAAATCCTTACTCCTGAGTTAGCAAGTCCAAGAAAAACCGAAATTAAAAACAAAGACGCTAAATACTGGTTGCTGACCATCAAAATAATTGATAAACTAGTTAGAGTAATTAAAATTATTGTTAAAAGTATTTTGTTCATATAATTCAACCATTTATAAATAAAAAAACCTGATATTAATGCTCCAGAAGCGTAACAGATGTCAGTAATTGCAAAAATATGTGCTCCCTTTTGAAAGAAGTTTTTAATTAATAAAGGAAGTAGAGTGAATAATTCAGTTAAAATAAAGGCGAAAATAATATGTGAACAAACTCCATAAATTAATATTAGTGGTTTTTTTCTCAAAAAATCTATGCCTATTTTTATTTTTTGAAGTATAGATTTAGATTGATTTTTAATAGAGAAAGAAGAGAATTTGATATTACTAATGATGTATGATCCAATTAAATATGTCATACCGTCAATAATTAATATTTTTTCAATAGGTACTGCTTGGATATTAATAAAACTCCATTCTATTCCTGATAAAAAAACAGCTGCAAGTCCGCCAGCAGCAACTGTTGTTGATTGGCCAACAATTTCTATATAAGAATTAATTTTTACATAATTTTTCTTTTCACTTATTTCCTGAGCAAAGGCATAGAGGGTAGGGTAGTATATTATATAATAAAAACATGTTGTGGAAAAAATTAATGCAATTAAAACAGCAGAAATGCTATTTGCATCAAAAAAAATAATGCAAACAGATAATAGAAAAATAATTAATCCAGTGTAAAAATTTATTTTTTCTAATATCAATTTTCTATTAAACTTGTCAATAATAGTGCCGGAATATAGCCCCCAGAATAAACCTAAAAAAGTCACAATTCCAAAAACAAGTGAAAATGTAGAATTTAAATTTAAGGTATTAGTAAAATACCATGGAATTGCGATCATACTTATCCCGGAAGAAATGCCCGAAATTACGTGAGATAAAAATAAAAGTACTAATCTTTGATTGTTATTTTTAATCATAGGTGCAAATTTGGGTTTTTATTACTAAATTCTGTTAAAATAAGTTTTTATTTCATGTTTAGTCAGGATCAAATAAAAGAACTTTTAATTAGGGTGTCTAATTTAGAAAAAGCTTTAGATATTAAATATGAAATAGAACAATTAGACAAAAAGCATGTAATTTCTCAAGAAGTTAATTTTTGGGATAATCAAAAAAATGCTGAACAATTGATGAAGGAAATAAAATTTTCAGAAAATAAAATTAATAGTTTTAATAATTGTAAAAGTTCTGTTGAGGATTTAGAGGTTTTATATACATTTTTTTTAAAGAAAGAAATTGAAGAAAATGAAATAATCAATTTATTTAAAAATACTAAAGAATTAATTGCAGATTTAGAATTTAAAACTATGTTAAATGACCCTCAGGATAAATTAACTGCAATTTTAACAATTAATCCTGGTGCAGGCGGAACAGAAAGTCAAGATTGGGCAGAGATGTTAATGAGAATGTATATGATGTGGGCAGAAAAAAATAAATATAAAATAAAGGAAATTAATTATCAAAGTGGAGACGTTGCGGGTATTAAGTCTGTTACGCTTGAGATAAATGGGGATTATTGTTATGGCTATTTAAAAGGTGAAAGTGGAGTTCATCGATTAGTTAGAATTTCCCCCTTTGATTCAAATTCAAAAAGACATACATCATTTGCGTCTATTTTTGTTTATCCTTTGGTAGATGATCAAATTGAAATAAAAATTAATCCTTCTGAGTTAGAATGGGAAACATTCAGGTCTGGAGGCCCAGGTGGTCAAGCTGTAAATAAAATAGAAACAGCGGTTAGGTTGCGACATATTCCTACTGGAATAATTATAGAAAATTCTGAGTCAGCCTCTCAATTAGATAATAAAAAAAAGGCAATGGTTCTTTTGAAATCTAGGTTGTATATGATTGAGTTAGAAAAACTAAATGCAAAAAAAAATGAAGTTGAATCAACCAAAAAAAAAATCGAATGGGGGTCTCAAATAAGGAACTATGTTTTACATCCTTATAAATTAGTTAAAGATTTGAGAACGAATCAGGAAACATCTGATGTTCAATCCGTTTTAAATGGAGATATAGATCTTTTTATTAAATCATATTTAATGAGTAATAATAAATAATTATGTTAAAAATAATTCATAATCCCAGGTGTAGAAAAAGCAGGGAGGCGTTAAACATCTTACAAAATAATAAACTGGAGCCAGTTGTTATTGAATATTTAAAAAATCCATTAAACAAAATACAATTAGAAGAAGTTTTCTCTTTATTAAGTAAATCTGATCAAGAAAAAATAATAAGAAAAAATGAGTTAATTTATAAGAAAGAATATAAAAATAAAATTCTTTCTAAATATGATTTAATAAATGCAATTCTTAAACATCCTATTTTACTTGAGAGGCCAATTGTTATAAAAGACAAAAAGGCTATAATTGGAAGACCTCCCGAAAATATATTAGCTTTGTTAAAATAATTTTAAATTAAAATGAAAACTAGAAAAGAATTTGATAGTTTAGGTTCGGTAGATGTTCCTGTTGATAAATTATGGGCGGCTCAGACAGAAAGATCAAGAAATAATTTTAAAATTGGTTGTTCCAGTAGTATGCCAATAGAAGTTATTCATTCATTTGCATTATTGAAAAAATCTATCGCACATGTTAATTGTGATTTAGGTCTTCTTTCAAAGAGAAAAAGAGATATAATATCTAAAGTTTGTGATGAAATATACTCAGGTGATTTAGATGAGCACTTTCCTTTAGTTGTTTGGCAAACAGGTTCTGGAACACAAACAAACATGAATTTAAATGAAGTGATTGTAAATAGAGCAAAAGAAATATCAAAAACAATCAGCCTTCATCCTAATGATGATGTAAATAAGTCACAGTCATCTAATGATACTTTTCCTACTGCTATGAATATGGCGGCTTTGCATTTACTCAAAAAAAGTACTTTTCCTGGATTGATGTCTTTGTTAAAGTCTTTGAAAAGAAAGTCATCCTCGTTTTCAAAAATAATAAAAATTGGAAGGACTCACTTTATGGATGCTACCCCTTTAACATTAGGGCAGGAGTTTTCTGGTTATGCTTCACAATTAGAAAAAGGTATTAGTAATTTACAAGAAAGCTGTACTGATATTTCTGAGCTTGCAATTGGAGGTACGGCTGTTGGAACAGGCTTAAACACAATTAAAGGCTTTGATAAAATGGTAGTGAAGAAAATCAATTTCTTTTATAAAGAAATGGGTTTTAAGAGTTCATTTACAATAGCTTCTAATAAATTTGAGGCGCTTTCTTCAAATGAAGGCATTGTTTCTTCACATCATGCATTGAAACAATTAGGATTGTCAATTAATAAAATTGCGAATGATATAAGAGTGTCATCTTCTGGGCCGAGATCAGGAATAGGTGAGTTAATATTACCAGCAAATGAGCCTGGGTCTTCAATTATGCCGGGTAAGGTCAATCCTACTCAATGTGAGGCAATAACAATGGTTTGCTCTCAAGTAGTAGGCAATGATACGGCTATTTCATTTGGGGCAGCTCAGGGCCATTTTCAATTGAATGTTTTTAGGCCAATGATGATATATAATTTTATTATTTCGGCAAGGATTTTAGGAGACGCTTGTTTTTCATTTTCAAAGAACTGTATAGCGGGTATAAAGGCTAATAAAATTCAGATTAAAAAAAATTTAGATAATTCTTTGATGCTAGTGACTGCTTTAAATACTCATATTGGGTATGATGTTTCTGCAAAAATTGCTAAACATGCTTATGAAAATAATATAACGTTAAAAGATTCAGCAAGAATTTTAAATATTTTAAGTGAAGATGAATTCGAAAAATTAGTCAATCCAATTGATATGATTGCCCCAAACAAAAAAAGCCCGAGTTAACAGACTTTTTTGCGATTACCTTTTAAGAACTAGGTAATCAATATACCCCAAATATGAAATGCAACACAATTCTACTCAAATTATAAAAAGCATTGACGTGGAAAGTAATATAGTTTTGAACATATGAATGTTAATTGGTTTGTGATATTTTTAAAATAGTATTTGTTAATGGAATATTTTTTCGGTTTTATATTATTTGTTTTTTCGGGAATGTTGTTTGGGTTATTTGGTGCAGGTGGTTCGTTGATTAGTATTCCTATTTTAATGATTTTTTTTAGTTTATCTTTTAAATTATCTACGACATACTCACTTATGATTGTATTTTTAATTTCATTTTTCGGAGTACTGTTGTCTAGTAAATCTGTAATATATAATTTTAAATCAATCATTTTTTTTGGAACTGCTTCATTAATTGGGGTTTTTTTCTCAAGAAACTTTTTGTTTCAAATAATATCCGAAGAGGTGTTAATATTTATTTTTATAATTTTTTTATTTATATCTGGAGTATTTATGTTATTGAAAAAACATAAAAAAATCAATGATTCAAATATTCAAAAATTAACATTTTTAAATTCTTTGCCATTATTGTTTCAAGCTTTTTTAGTAGGTAATTTAACAGGTTTACTTGGCGTTGGAGGAGGGTTTTTAATTGTTCCAGTATTAATTATTTTTCAGGGTTTTAATATAAAACAGGCAGCCGAATCCTCGATGTTTTTAATTTTTTTAAATTCTTGGTTTGCAATAATTGTAGACCTTTCTAATAATTTTTTTAATTTGAATTATCAATTATTTTTATTTATTATCATATTTTCTGTTATAGGTTTGATAATTGGAAAAAAAATACAAAAGAAAATAGATACAAAAATGATGCAAAAGGTATTTGCAATTTTTTTAATAATTATATCTTTGTTCTTAACATATAACACACAATTATTTTTTTAATGTTTATAGAACAGATTTACACAAAATGTCTTTCCCAAGCTTCTTATTTTATAGAGTCTGATAATGAGGCTGTAGTAATAGATCCATTAAGAGATGTGGAAGTTTACATCAATCTTGCTAAAAAATGCAATGCTAAAATAAAGTATATAATAGAAACACACTTTCATGCTGATTTTGTTAGTGGCCATTTGACTCTGTCTAATATGACGGGTGCAGAAATTATTTATGGTCCAAATGCTGACCCTGAATTTGATTCAATAATTGCAAAAGATAATCAAATATTTAATTTTGGAAAGGTTTCTTTAAAAGCTATTCATACTCCAGGGCACACATTAGAAAGTACTTCTTTTTTATTAAAGGATGAAAAATCTCTTCTTCATTCAATTTTTACAGGGGACACTTTATTTCTTGGTGATGTGGGAATTCCTGACGTTGCACAAAGATATAAAGGGGTTTCAAAAGAAGATTTAGCAGGGATTTTATTTGATTCTATCAATCAAAAAATAAAGCCCCTTCCTGATCATATTTTGGTTTACCCTGCGCATGGTGCAGGATCTGCTTGTGGTATAAATATGATGAAGGAGACTGTAGACACATTGGGTAATCAAAAAAAAATAAATTATTCATTAAATAATACTCATACTAAAAAAGAATTTATTCAAAGGCTAACAAAAAATTTACCTAAACCGCCATCTTATTTTCCTCAAAATGTATTGCTAAATCAAAAAGGATATAAAGACTTAAATCAAGTTATTAATAATAGTAAAAATGCCTTTTTTGTAGATGATTTTGAGAATGAGGCAAGTAAAAAAGACGTTAAAATTCTTGATGTAAGATCTATTGAAGATTTTTTATTAGGACATATTCCAAATTCAATTTTTATTGGATTAGATGGTAGTTTTGCTCCATGGGTTGGTGCTATTTTATCAAATGTAAATCAGCCAATTTTATTAGTTGTTGATGAAAGTAGATTTGAAGAGGCTGTAATCAGATTGTCAAGAGTAGGTTTTGATAATGTTATAGGTTATTTAAAAGGTGGATTTAAATCTTGGAAAGAAAAAAAAACTATTCATCACACTCAATCTATTCATCCTGAGCAAATGTTTTCTTCTGAATTTTCAGATTCAATTTTTTTAGATGTTAGAAAAACTAATGAATTAGAAAAAGTAGGTAAAGTTAATAATGCAATGAATATAAGCCTTCAGGAACTGCCTGATAAATTATCAACATTAAATCCTGAAAAGAAATACCTTGTTTATTGCGCTGGTGGGTATAGGTCAGTTATTGCTTCCTCAATTTTAAATTCTAAATCATTTGGATCTGTATATAATGTTTATGGTGGATTTAGTGGAATACAGAAATTTTTATAAATTCTCAGTTTCTCTTGCGGCATCCATTTGTTGTTGAATAAATAATTCGAATGTCTCCGGACAAGAAGATGAGACTTCCATTAAATCTTGTTCGCTTTTCAGGTTACTAAAAAAATCGTTTAAATATATATTACAACTTTCGGTAAGTTGATTGTTTAAAAATTGTTCAATACAAAAACAAACTTGATTTTTAGATGAGATTGGATTTGTTTTTTTTGTATTTTGTCTATTTATTAGATTAGAAATGCGTTCTAATTCAGTAATTTTTTCATTTAATTTAGAGTCATTGTTAGTATTTGCGATTTCAACATATATGGTTAGAATAGAAAATAAATTTTGTGCTTCATTTTTATTTTTTTTAGAATGAGCATTTTCTATGAGTTCTATTGTTTTTTTAAAGTTTTTTTCAATTATTCTAGTTGTATTAATCTTCAATGAATTATTTTTATCAATGATTGGAATATCTTTATTTAATAAATAAAGAGCACTTAAAGATTGTGCAGCTAGCTGGATTTTATTTTGTATTATCCAGTTTTTAGTTAGATCTTTTTCTGAAAATAAATTATAATATTCAAGCTCTAAATTATATCTAGTAATTAATAGGTTAATTAAAGACATTAAATTTTTATATTCATTTTTTATAGATTCTTGTTCAACAGATTGTAATTGATTGATATTTTTTTCTATAATTAAATCAAAATAATTTTCAAGTAATGGCAGGTCGTATATTTCAATAGGGACTAATTCATTTTTAATTGTATTTAAAGATTTATCAATGACGGATTCAGCTTTTTCTAACTTTCCTTCATCGATTAGTTGTGATGTTAATCTATTGAATATATTTTTGAAATTTCTAATCATTCGGGCATTAGTTTCGTCAATATATATGTCATTTGACATGTCAATGCCTCCCCATTTGAATTTGGTCATTAAATTATTATATAAAATATCACTATCTATTCTACCGCTTTCATTATTAGTGTTTTTAATGGGGATCAGTTGGTATACCATGCCATCAAGTTGTAAATAATCATTTAGAAACAAAAAAGGTTCTGGGTTTTGATTTGGATCTCCAATTGTTATTGCAAAATAAATTGGTCTTTCCCAGTCATTTTGTTCTAAAAGGTCTAGAATTAGTAAGCTTTTTTTATCGAGCCCTCTAACTTGGTTTTTTTTGAAATCAATAACTAGACTATCTTCAACTAAGTTTAAATCAAGATCCCGTACAATATTTTTATCTAAAATATTTTTTTTATTAACAGGTAATTTTAATTTACTCATAGGGAAATAAACATGTGCTTTATTTTCAGTGACATTTATTTTAGTGAATTTTTCATCATTTTTTATCCACTTATTAAAATCACTTAGGTTAAATATTTTTTCATCAACATTAATTGAGTCTAAAAAGAAAATATCCTCACTTTTTTCATTTTTAATTCCTAACATAGGGCCGATTGAAGATAGGGCTTTATTTCTATGGTTTTTTGAGATCATTAAGCTCAGATTGTTCAAGTAATTTCTTATTTCTAAGGTTTGCTGAACATTTTCTTTTTGTGTGTTTTTGATTTGATTTTCTAGTGAATTAATGGTTATTTTGTCTTGAATAAGTGTAGAATATGGGTAATAATAAGCTACATCTCTAGTTCCTTGTTTATACAAATCTTTTTCTAAGCTGAAAGGAACAGCTTTTCCATTATAGGCATCTTTTTTCATTTGATCAATATACCAATCGGTATTAAGTAAACTTAAGTTTACAACTCTAACGTCTGTTCTATATCCTTCTACTTCTTGTACATACCATAGTGGAAAAGTGTCATTATCTCCCATAGTAAATAAAATAGCATTTGGTTTACAAGATGCTAAATAGTTTTTGGCAAAATCTCTGGCTGTATAGCGGCTTGATCTATCATGATCATCCCAGTTTTGATAAGCCATAATAGTAGGTATTCCTAATAAGAAAACACAAACGGCAATTACAATATTTTTTAAGTGAAATATTTCTTGTTTTATCAATTGCAATACACCAAGTGTTCCTATTCCAGTCCATATTGCATAAGCAAAAAAGGATCCGACATATGCATAGTCTCTTTCTCTGGGTTGATATGGAGTTTGATTTAATTGGATAACAATAGCAATCCCTGTAAAAAAGAATAATAAAAATATCGCCCAAAAATCTTTTTTTCTTTGTGTGAAATGAAAAACAAGTCCAAATAAACCAAGTAAAAAAGGCAATAAAAAATACTTATTATGACCTGCGTTTTCTTTTAAATGTTTAGGTAAATTTTTAATAGGCCCAAGTCCAAGTATATGATTGTCAATTATATTGATTCCAGTTATCCAATTGCCATCAAATTTATTTCCATGACCTTGTGAATCATTTTGTTTACCAGAAAAATTCCACATAAAATATCTTAGATACATATGTTTAAATTGGTAATTCCAAAAAAAACTCAAGTTTTCCAAAAAAGTAGGTATTTTATCATCGTTTTTTTTCTTGCCACTCCAGCCTAAGTATCCATCATTCATTCTTCCATTTATGTGTAAAGAAGAATTACTCCACATTCTTGGAAAGAAGCTTTCATCATTTTTTTTATATATTGTTTTCCAATCTTTTCTGGCGTCGGAAATAATATATTTATCTTTGATCTCAAATGAAATAGATTTATTTTTCGCAGAATGTATTAGTTCTTTTTTCTTTATTTCAGCTTTTTCTTTTGTAGAAAAATCTTCCTTGTGTACTAACTTTTCATTTTTATCTTTCCAGGTAAAGCCACCTTCAGTGTTTTTTAATTCATAACCTTGAACAAAGACTGGTTTCCCATTAACAAGTGTTGAGTCACTAGAGTTGAATGAGTATCCATGTAATAATGGATGGCTTCCATATTGCTCTCTATTAAGATATGCCAGTAGACTAACAGCATCTTCTGGGTTGTTTTCATCAATTGGAGTGTTTGCATTTGATCTAATAATTAAGACAAAAAAAGATGAGTAGCCAATTAAAAAAAATAAAAAACTTAGAATTATGCTGTTTAAATTCACTAATTTCTTTCTATGTGAGTATATTAGTCCAGATGAAATTATAATTGTAAGAAAAATTAAAAATGCTATGGTTCCGCTATTAAAGCTTAGTCCTAATGAATTCACAAAATACAGTTCAGTCTTGCCAAAAAGATTAACTGTTTGAGGTACAATTATATAAAATATTAGTCCAAGAATTGCTACGCCGATAGCATTAATAACAAAAAACTTAAAAATATTAGATAAGTTAATAGACTTCCACTTTTTATACAAGTAAATACTAGTTATAGCAGGTATGGCTAGAAGATTAAGCATGTGAACTCCAACAGAAAGGCCAATAAGAAAAGCAATAAAAACTAACCATCTATTTGCATCTACTTTTTCATATTCGCTTTCCCATTTAAGAATTGACCAAAAAACTACTGCAGTAAATAATGAAGACATGGCATATACTTCGCCTTCAACAGCAGAAAACCAGAATGAATCAGAAAATGTATAGATTAGGGAGCCAATAAGTCCGCTAAATAAAATAGAGAATTTAGAGAAAAAACTCATCTTGTTTTCAGGTTTTTCTGTATTTAATATTTTTCTACTTAAAAGGGTAATGATCCAGAATAGAAAAGTAATTGTGAGGGCGCTACATAGGGCAGACATAAAATTAATCATCCATGCTACATTCGCAGTATTGCCAAAAGTTAAATTTGAAAAAAAGTTTGCTATAATAATAAAAAGGGGTGCTCCTGGAGGATGGCCAACTTGAATTTTGTGTGCTGTAGCAATGTATTCTCCACAATCCCAAAAGCTAGTTGTTGGTTCTAAAGTTAAAATATAAGTTAGTAATGCAATAAAAAAAACTAAACACCCACCTAAATTATTAAGTGCGCGAAAAGAAAGTGATTTTATTGTATTAATCATACTGAAATTTTAGAATTTCGAAAAACAAAAATACATTATTGTATTCTATTTTAATTAACTAAGTTATTATTTTTTGTTTCTTATTTTTATTAATGTAATTTTGCAGTCCTTTAATTGTCCGATGGTGTAACTGGCAACACGTCTGGTTTTGGTCCAGAAGAGTCTAGGTTCGAGCCCTAGTCGGACAACAAAGGTGTGATATATAAAAAAAAAGTATATATTTGCACTGTTTTTGTTTTATAATAATGACAAGAGGGGAAGTCCCCTCTTTTTTATTAATGTTAAATTAAAATTTATTTAAGATATGGATACAGCTGTTTTATTAGAATCTTTTTCAGATTTTAAACAAGATAAAAATATTGACAGAGTTACTTTAATGACTATAGTAGAAGAGGTTTTCAGAGGTGTTTTTATTAAAAAATATGGAAGTGATGAAAATTTTGATATTATAGTTAATGCAGAAAAAGGAGATTTGGAGATCTGGAAGAATCGAACAATAGTTGCAGATGGAGAAGTGGAAGATCAAGATTTTGAGATCCAGCTTTCAGATGCATTAAAAGTAGAGCCTGATTTTGAGATAGGAGAAGATTTTCCAGAGCAAGTTTTTATGAAAGATTTTGATAGGAGATCTATACTTACATTAAAGCAAAATTTAGCATCTAAAATAAAAGAATACGATAACAATATAATTTGTCAGAAATATTCTTCTCGAATTGGTGAAATGATTTCAGGAGATGTTCATCACATTAGGAGAAGAGAAATTATCTTGATTGATGATCAAGATAATGAGTTAATTCTTGCAAAAGAAGATCAAATACCCTCTGATTTTTTTAGAAAAGGTGATACGGTTAGGGCGGTAATAAAAGATGTTAAAATAAGAGGAGGGAAACCACTTGTTATTATATCAAGAGTGTCTCCTGAGTTTTTATCTAGATTATTTGAGTTGGAAATACCTGAAGTCGCAGATGGTATAATTGTTGTTAAAAATGTAAAAAGAATTCCAGGTGAAAAAGCAAAAGTTTCTGTGGAATCTTTTGACGACAGAATTGACCCTGTTGGGGCTTGTGTTGGAATGAAGGGATCAAGAATACATTCTATTGTAAGAGAATTAGGTAATGAAAATATAGATGTTGTAAATTATACTGAAAACACAAAATTATATATTACAAGAGCATTGAGTCCGGCCAAGATATCTTCTATTAAAATTAATGAAGAAACTAAGAGTGTTGATGTGAATTTAAAACCAGACCAAGTTTCTTTAGCAATAGGAAAAGGAGGATATAACATTCGTTTAGCTGGACAATTAACGGGTTATGAAATAGATGTGTACAGAGATATTGATGTTGGAGAGGAAGAAGATGTGCCTTTATCTGAGTTTTTAGATGAGATCGATGATTGGATAATTGATGTTTTTAAGCAAATAGGTTGTGATACTGCTAAAAGTGTTTTAGAGTTAGATGTAAAAGAGTTAGCTAAAAGAACGGACTTGGAAGAAACTACTATAGAAGAAGTGCAAAATATATTAAAATCAGAATTTGATAATAATTAAAAAAATGTCAGCTAGAGCACCAAAAATAGCAAAGCAATTAAATATTTCTCTTAGTAGAATTGAAGATTTTTTGAATTCTAAAGGCTTTGAAATTGAAATTAAACCAACAACTAAAATAAATGATGAGCAATATAATTTATTGTTACAGGAGTTTAGTCAAGATGTTAGTGACAAAGTTAATATTAAAGAAGCTATAGACTTAAAAAGAAAAGAGAGAGAGGCAGTTGAAGTTGAAACCAAAATTGAAGCTGAAACCAAAGTTGAAGAAAACATTCCATCTGAAGAAAGTCAAAAAGAATTAAAAATTGAAAAAGAAATAGATCAATCAGATGAAAAAAATAAAAGTCAAGAAGATGTGTCATTGAAAAAAGAAAAAGATGACTCTGAGAAAAAGACATTAAAAGACACAAAATTTAGTGAAGAGAAAAAAACATTGAAAGGACCAGTTGTTACGGGTGAAACTATTGATTTAAGTAAATTTGAAAAAAAGAAAGAAAAGGTTGCATCTTCATCCCAGGTTTTAAAAAAAGAGGGTAAGAAAAAAAGAAAGAGGATTTTTAAAGATCAACAAAAAGTTAGTAAAGCAAAGAAAAATATAACCCCTGATGTAGATGATGATAAAATACAGAAAAAAATAGCTGAAACACTAGATAAGCTTACCAACAAAGGTAAATCCAGTTCTGTAAAATTTAGAAAAAAGAAAAGAGAAGAGAGAAGAGAGAAGGCGTTAGAAGAACAGAAAATAGCTGACCAGGAAAAGTCTATATTAAAGGTTACAGAGTTTGTTACAGTTGGGGAATTAGCTAGCATGATGGATATTAATCCTAATGAAGTTATTTCTAGCTGTATGACTTTAGGAATAATGGTGGCTATGAACCAAAGATTAGATGCTGAAACTCTTTCCATTGTAGCTGAAGAATTTGGTTTTCAAGTTGAGTTTGTTAGTGCAGAAGTTCAAGAGTCAATCGAGGAAGAAGATGATGATGCTTCAGTGTTGATTAAAAGAGCTCCAATAGTAACAATTATGGGGCATGTTGATCATGGTAAAACATCTCTTTTAGATTACATTAGAAAAGAAAATGTTATTGCTGGTGAATCAGGAGGGATTACACAGCATATAGGTGCTTATGAAGTCACATTGCCAGATGATAGAAAAATCACATTTATTGATACACCAGGTCATGAAGCTTTTACCGCTATGAGAGCAAGAGGTGCTCAGGTAACTGATTTAGCTATTATAGTTATTGCGGTAGATGATGATGTTATGCCTCAGACAAAGGAGGCTATATCACATGCTCAAGCTGCAAATGTGCCGATTGTGTTTGCATTTAATAAAATTGATAAACCAAATTCAAATTCGGATAAATTAAAAGAACAACTTTCTGGAATGAATTTGCTAGTAGAAGATTGGGGAGGCAAGTATCAAAGTCAAGATATTTCCGCAAAAACAGGTGTGGGTATTGAAGAGCTTTTAGAAAAAGTTCTTTTAGAGTCTGACCTTTTAGAATTAAAAGCAAATCCAGAAAGAAATGCAAGTGGAACAATTATTGAGGCTTCTTTAGATAAAGGTAAAGGATATGTTGCAACTATTCTTGTGCAAAATGGAACACTTAATAAAGGAGATTTTATTCTTGCTGGGCAGTATACAGGAAAGGTGAAGGCGATGTTTGACGAAAGGGGAAATCTTCTGAATCAAGCTGGGCCTTCTTGTCCAACGGCTATATTAGGTTTAAATGGTGCTCCACAGGCGGGTGATCGTTTTAATGTTATGTCTGAAGAAAAAGAAGCAAAACAAATTGCTACTAAAAGAAATCAATTACAAAGAGAGCAAAGTATTAGAACGCAAAAACACATTACTTTAGATGAAATAGGAAGAAGGTTGGCAATCGGAGATTTTAAAGAATTAAATATAATAGTTAAAGCTGATGTTGATGGTTCTATACAAGCATTAAGTGATTCATTCCTTAAGTTGACCAGTGATCAAATACAAGTAAATGTTATTCACAAAGGAGTAGGTCAAATTACTGATTCAGATGTATTGTTAGCATCAGCTTCTAATGCTATAATTATTGGCTTTCAAGTGAGGCCATCTGTTTCGGCTAGAAAATTAGCTGAAAAAGAATCTATTGACATAAGGATGTACTCTGTTATATATGATGCGATTAATGCTGTGAAGGATGCTTTGGAGGGTATGCATGAGCCTGAGTTAAGGGAGGAAATAATTGGAAATGTTGAAGTAAGAGAGGTTTTTAAAATACCTAAAATAGGTACAGTAGCAGGTAGTTATGTGTCTGATGGAAAAATAGAAAGAAATTCAGAAATTAGATTAATCAGAGATGGTATTGTGATTTATACTGGAAACCTAGCTTCTTTAAAACGTTTTAAAGAAGATGTTAAAGAAGTTTTGAAAAACTATGAGTGTGGTTTAAATATTGAAAACTTTAATGATATTAAAGTTGGAGATGTTATAGAAGCATTTAATCAAGTTAAATCTTAAAATTCGTCTAACGGGATAAAATCGGTTATTATAAAACAATCTGGGAAAGTGTCTTTAATAGAATCCATTTTTTTTTCCGCAGATGTTTTAGTCATGAAATATTCTGAAGTTACTTTAAAATAAGGTGGTTCGTAAAAAAAATTAATTTGCTTAGATGGATATAATTCTTCATACTTATTTTTAATTTTCCATGTTGAATAACGATTTTCATTGTGAAATAATTGAATTTTATAAACAAGAACAATTTTTTCATGTATTTCATTATAGGTATTAAATAACTTTCTAATTTCTTCACTTTTTTTTATTGAAAAATCTAATGATTTTTGCTCTTTTTGTTGGCTGTAAATATTTGAAGTGGCAAAAATATATAATGAAAGAAATAAAATAGTTTTTTTCAATTTAAAGTACTTATGTTAAAGTCTGTTATTTAGAAGTATTCTAAATAATACATTTATTATAAATTTACATATAATATTTCATGTTTTTATGTAAATAGATTTATATATTTGTGTCCAATAATTATATGTATTTAATGTTCGGGAAAACAACATTATATTTTTCATTTTTTTTATTTACATTTTGCTCCTTTTTTTCTTTCGGGCAGGTCGATTATCTTGTTGGGCATGATATACAGAAAGGAGAAGAGTTATTTAAAGCAAATTGTACAAGTTGTCATAAACTTGGAGATGAGAAAAAAGCAAGATTAATTGGTCCTGGTTTAAATGTTGAAATTTTTGAAGAATATACTCAAGAATGGCTAATTGAATGGATTAGAAATTCTTCTGCCCTAATTGAGACTGGGGATGAGCAAGCGATTGCAATTTTTGAAGAGTATAATCAGAGTGTAATGACGGCTTTTCCAACTTTGTCTGATGATGATGTTAGGGATATATTAGCATATATCGAAAATCCTCCAGTTGAAGAAGTTGCAGTAGTTGAAGTTGTAGAAAATAAAGATGTTAAATCAGAGAATGTTAGCACACAAACTTTACTTATTTTAGTTATTGCTTTAGTTTCTGTTTTTGGGTTTTTAACATTTCTTAAAAATTCATTAAAAAAAGCTTCTAATATTGAGGAGACTATATTTCAAGGTCTCAAAAAATGGGTTTCAAGTAATATTGCAATTGTGTTAATTGTAGTCCATTTAGGAGTTTTAGTGGTAATTGTTATAGGTTGGCAAAGTCTTTCAAAAATAGGAATCTCACAAAATTATAAACCAGCTCAGCCTATTGAGTTTTCTCATAAACTTCATGCCGGAGAACAAGGTATAGATTGTAATTATTGTCACTCTAGTGCAAGAAAAAGTAAACACTCGGGTATTCCCTCTGCTAATGTTTGTATGAATTGTCATGCAAATATTGTTGAAGGCCCAGTTCATGGAACAAAAGAAATTGCTAAAATTTATAAAGCTGTTGGTTATGATGTTGATTCTAGAAGTTATATTGAAGGTTATGAACAACAACCAATTAAATGGGTTAGGATCCATAATTTACCTAATCATGCTTATTTTAATCACTCTCAACACGTGGTAGCAGGAAATATAGAATGTCAAGAATGTCATGGTGCAATAGAGGATATGGATGTTGTGTATCAAAAGGAAAAATTAACAATGGGTTGGTGTATTAATTGTCATAGAGATTCTAAGATAGATTTAGATAACCCATATTATCATGAATACGATGATTGGGTTGAGAAACATAAAAAAGCTGACTTAACTGTTGAAGACATTGGAGGTTTAGAGTGTGGTAAATGTCATTATTAATAAATTATGAAAAAAGGAAAAAAATATTTTAAAAGTCCATACATAAAAGGAGATGAGAAATATCTTCATGATGAGTTTTCAGAAAAGCTTCCTCTAGATCATTTTGTTTCCAACCAAAATGAAAATTCAAATAACACTAGTAGAAGAGATTTTTTAAAATTTTTAGGATTTAGTACTGCTGCAGCAGTCCTATCCTCATGTGAAGCGCCAGTTGTTAAATCTGTGCCATACTTAAATCAACCAGAAGAAATTATACCAGGTGTTGCAAATTTTTATGCAAGCTCTTACTTTCAAGAAAATAATTTTGCGAATATTTTGGTTAAAACTAGGGAAGGGCGACCTATTTCAGTTACTACAAACAAAGATTTCGAAAAAAACAATCAATTTGGCGGAGGTTTAAATTCTAGAGGATATGCAAGTGTGTTGTCTTTATATGATTCAAATAGGATTAAGAATCCATTGAAAAACAATAAAGAAATTACTTGGAATAAATTAGATTCTGAGATTAAAAAAGCTTTAAAAGAAACGTCAAAAAAAGGAAAAAAAATAGTTTTTTTAAGTTCAACAATAATTAGTCCTTCTTTTAAAGAAATTCTAAATACTTTTTCTAAAAAATTCAGAACAACTGAAATAGTTTATTCTGACTCTATATCAAAATCTGCTATTTTGGAGTCTAATAGTAAGTGTTTTGGTGAAAGTTTTATCCCTACATATAATTTTCATAAAGCAAAAGTTGTTGTTTCTTTTGAGGCGGATTTTTTAGGAGATTGGTTAGATTCTAGCTATGGAAGAAAGTATAGTCAGCTTAGAAATCCAGGTAAAAATATGTCTAAGCATTATCAATTTGAATCCCTGTTATCTTTAACAGGCTCAAATTCTGATAAAAGAATTCCAACAAATCCAGATGAGCAATTAAATTATTTAAATTATTTGTACTCTAAAATTAGTATGTCGCAAAGTAATTTAGAAATAATAAACAAAAATCATAAGGCGATTCTTGATAATGTTTGTGAGGATCTGTTGAAAAATAAAGGTAAAAGCTTAGTGATTTCAGGAAGTAGCAATACAGAACATCAAATTGTTGTGAATGCTATAAACTATTTACTAGACAATTACTCAAAAACAATTGATTATAATAATAAGTCTAATTTGTATAGTTCTATTAATTCTAATTTTCAGAAATTTATTAAAGACGTAGAAAATAATAAAGTGGGTGCGGTCATTATAAATGATGTAAATATAGCTTACAACCACCCCTCAGTTATTAATCAATTAAATAACATTAAACTTAAAGTGTCAATGTCTGACTCTTTAAATGAAACAACAAGATTGATGGATTATGTTTGTCCAAAATCTCATTATTTAGAATCATGGGGTGATGCAAAGCCTTATTCTGCTGTTTATTCTATTCAGCAACCAACCATTAATCCAATATTTAATTCTAGACAAGTAGAACAAAATTTATTAAAGTGGATGAATAGTCAAGCCACTTATTATGATTTTTTAAAGTCTTTTTATAAGTCTTTAGGTTATAATAAATCGTGGAATAAAATTTTGCATGATGGCTTTTGTGAGGTTGATTATGAAAAAAGAAATTTAGTATTTTCATCTGATACAGCAATTAATATATTGAAAGAAAATAATGTGAATACTAAAAATTCTAATGATGTATTTTTAGTATTATATTCTAAAGGTTCAATGGGTAGTGGTTATCAATCTAATAATCCTTGGTTACAAGAGTTGCCTGATCCAATAACAAAGGTTACTTGGGATAATTATCTTACAATTAGTCCAGCACATGCTAAGAGTTTGGGGCTTAAAAATTGGCACGTTGCAAATGGTGGGTTGAATGGTGATGTTGTAAATATTAAATTTGATGAAAATGTTGAAAATATTATTTTAAAAGTACCTGTGTATATTCAACCAGGCCAAAAAGAAAATGTGTTAGGAATGGCATTTGGGTATGGTAGGGAAAATAGTGGGAAAGTAGCAAATGGAGTAGGCGTTAGTGCTTTTGAATTATATAAGAAATTAAGTTTAGTACATAAGAATAATTTTACTATTGAAAAAGTAAAAGGTGTTGAACATGAATATGCTTGTACTCAGAATAGTCATACCATGATGGGAAGAAGTATTGTAAAAGAAACTACTCTTAATGAATATCTAAAGAATCCTAAATCTGGAAATAAAGACTTTAAACTTGAATCATACAAAGGATCAGTTGCTCCAAGTGAATTAAATCTTTATCAGGAACATAAGCCGTCAGTACATTTTTGGAATATGTCTATTGATTTAAATAAATGTAATGGTTGTGGCGCTTGTGTTATAGCTTGTCATGCTGAAAATAATGTTCCTGTTGTAGGAAAAGAAGAGGTGAGGAAAAATAGAGACATGCATTGGCTAAGAATTGATAGATACTATTCTAGTGATATGAATAAAGATTTAGCAAGTGAACAGGGCATAGGTGCTATTGAAATGTATAAACTTATGGAAGAGCCCTCTGTCGCTGAAAATTTAGAAGTAGTATTTCAACCTGTAATGTGTCAGCATTGTAATCAAGCTCCTTGTGAAAATGTTTGTCCTGTTGCTGCGACAACACATTCTAATGAAGGTTTAAATCAAATGACATATAACAGATGTATTGGAACCAGGTATTGCATGAATAATTGTCCGTATAAAGTTAGAAGGTTTAATTGGTTTAACTATAAAGACAATGATGATTTTGATTTTAATATGAATGATGACTTGGGTAAGATGGTTTTAAATCCTGATGTTACCGTTAGAGCTAGAGGAGTTATGGAAAAATGTTCTATGTGTATTCAGAATATACAAAAGACAAAATTAGATGCTAAAAAAGAACGAAGAAAAGTTAGAGACGGGGAGATTAATTGTGCGTGTGAAACAGCATGTGATACTGGTGCTATAGTTTTTGGTGATGCATTAGATGAAAAAAGTAGAATAAGTAAGGAAAAAAAACATCCTAGAACTTATGCTTTATTAGAAGAATTAAATACTCAACCATCTGTGTTTTATAAAACAAAAGTTAGAAATAAAAATTAATTAATAATGTATAGATCAGCTGTTCGAAAACCTTTAATTACCGGCAAGAAAGATTTACACGACATAACTGTTGATATTTCTAGGCCAATAGAGACCAGTGCAAATAAATGGTGGTGGTCTTTATTTATAGTATCAGCAATGGCAATGCTGTGGGGTTTTGGTTGTATTGCTTACACTATTGGTACTGGGATTGGTGTATGGGGGCTTAATAATACAGTAGGTTGGGCTTGGGATATTACTAATTTTGTTTGGTGGGTAGGTATTGGTCACGCTGGTACTTTAATTTCCGCAGTTTTGTTACTTTTTAGACAACAATGGAGATTATCTATAAATAGAACCTCAGAGGCTATGACAATATTTGCAGTTATGCAGGCGGGATTATTTCCTTTAATTCATATGGGTAGGTTATGGATGGGGTATTGGATATTTCCATTACCAAATCAATTTGGACCTCTTTGGGTGAATTTTAATTCACCTTTACTATGGGATGTTTTTGCTATTTCAACCTATTTTTCGGTATCATTAGTCTTTTGGTATATGGGGTTAATTCCTGATTTCGCAATGATTAGAGATAGAGCGGTTAAGCCTATAGCAAGAAAAGTATATTCATTTTTATCATTTGGATGGAGCGGAAAAGCCAAGCATTGGCAACGACATGAAGTCATGTCTTTAGTGTTAGCTGGTTTATGTACACCATTAGTATTATCTGTTCATTCGATTGTTAGTATGGACTTTGCAACATCAGTAATTCCTGGTTGGCATACCACAATTTTTCCACCTTATTTCGTTGCAGGAGCAATTTTTGGTGGTTTTGCCATGTGTCAAACATTACTTTTAATCGCTAGAAAAGTTGTTGGTCTTGAGGACTATATTACTATGACTCATATTGAATATATGAACATTATTATTCTTGTAACAGGTTCGATAGTAGGTTGTGCTTATATTACTGAGTTATTCATTGCATGGTATTCTGGTGTTGAATATGAGCAATATGCTTTTTTAAATAGAGCTACTGGACCTTATTGGTGGTCATATTGGGCAATGATGACCTGTAATGTGATTTCCCCTCAATTAATGTGGTTTAAAAAACTTAGAACAAACATACTATTTACATTTATAATTGCACTTTTTGTTCATATAGGTATGTGGTTTGAAAGATTTGTAATTATTGTTACATCGCTACATAGGGATTTTTTACCATCAAGTTGGTCTATGTTTTCACCATCTTTTGTTGATATAGGAATTTTTGTTGGCACTATTGGATTTTTCTTAGTTCTTTTTCTTCTTTATGCAAGAACTTTTCCAGTTATTGCCCAAGCTGAATTGAAAACAATTGTAAAAACAAAAAGTTCAAAGTATAATAAAAATTAAAATGAGTAATAAAATTATATATGGTTTATTTGCTGATGATGAGCTTCTTTTAGATGCCACAAAAAAATTAGTTTCTAAAGGACATAGAGTAAATGAAGTTTATTCTCCTTACCCTGTTCATGGTTTAGATACCGCTATGGGTTTAAAATACAGTAGATTGGCAATTACTTCTTTTTTGTATGGAATGTTAGGGGCTTTTTTGATTACATTATTGATGTGGTATGTTATGGTGTCTGATTGGCCAATGGTTATAGGTGGAAAGCCAAACTTTTCATATGGACAAAATTTACCTGCATTTATTCCCGTAACCTTTGAGGCAACAGTTTTTTTTGCAGCTCATTTAATGGTAATTACATTCTTATTTAGGTGTGGTTTGTTTCCTGGGTCATCTTCAAGGAACCCAGATCCAAGAACAACAGATGACAAATTCCTTATGGAGATTCATGAGTCAGACTCCAAAAAAATTACTGAGATAAAAAGTATTCTTAAAAATAGTGGAGCAAAGGAAATAAAAGTAAAAAATTCTAATTCAGAATTATTAGAAGAGTTTGAAGAAAAAAGAAAAAAGGAAAAAAATAAGAAGAAAATAAGAAGTAAAAAAAATAATGGTTTACTTGAAAAATTTTTTAAAATAATTGGAAAAAACCCAAAAAAAAATGAGTAGGTATTTTGTGTTAATATTTCTTTGTTTGGCTTTAGTGTCATGTAATGATTCTGCCTCTGATGGAATAAAGGAGAAAACCCATCGGGGATACGAATATATGCCTGACATGTATTATTCTCATGCATATCAGACTTATACAATGAATCCTAATTTTTCTGACAGTATGTCCGCTAGAGAACCGGTACAAGGAACAATTCCTAGAGGTTTTCTACCTTTTGAATATGAGAATACTTTAGATGATTTTAAAAGGGCGGCAATAGAATTAAAAAACCCTTTTGAAAAAAATACTGATAACATTGAGAAAGGAAAGCAATTATATGGAATGTTTTGCGCACATTGTCATGGTGAAAAAGGAGATGGAAAAGGTTCTATAACTCACCCTGTTTATAGTGCAATTCCTGCTTATTTTGATGATGTTATGATTAGACCAAGATCTCAAACTACAATGAAAAATTTGACAGATGGTCATATTTATCATTCCATATATTATGGTTATAATGCTATGGGACCTCATTATAATTTAGTTTCAGATGACGAGAGGTGGAAGATAGTTTTATATGTAAATGAATTGCAAAATAAAGAAAAGTAAATGTATAATATAACAACAGATATTAAACGATTGTCATTTTTTCTGATCCTTATTGGGTTAGTGGCGATGGCTTATGGTTTTTTTCAATCACTTACCGTTGTTAGTGATGACAAAATAAAGAGTACTGTAAAAAAAATAGCTAAAGAATTAAACCTAGAATATAAGTCAAAATACAAACTAGAAACTAAAGAAGAACAGAATATTCACTTAGATGAGTTTGATCAATTAATTGAAAATAGTGAAGAAGATAGTGAAAACATAAATAATCATCAAAAAGAAGATTATTCAGAACTTATTTATATGGTTGAAAAAAAATTACATTGTCATATTGATCCAAATCATGTACATAGTGTTAGTGATGTTGTTTATGCAGCAAAGCATTATTTTCATGCTAAACATCAAAGACCTTGGTCTAGCTTATTAATAAGTACTTTATTTTTCTTAATGGTTTCTGTTGCTGCAACTCTTTGGTGGGCACTTCAATATGTTGCACAAGCAGGTTGGTCAGCATTATTGCTCAGAATACCCATGGCAATTAGTTCTTTTATACCATATGCAGCTTTAATTTTAATTTTTATAATTATTACAGCAGGATTACATTGGCATCATACTTTTCATTGGATGGCCGAAGGAATTATGGACCCCTCAGATTCTTATTATGATGAAATAATTGCAAATAAAGCAGTATATCTAAATATTCCTTTTTTTCTTATTAGAACCTTTATTTGTTTGATTGGTTGGTATTGTTTTGCATACTTATTGAAAAAATACTCTCTTAGTGAAGATAAATATGGGGGAGGAACAAAGTGGTATAATAAAAGTTATAAAACTGCTGTATCATTTGTTTTATTTTTTGGTATAACATCTGCATTTGCTGGGTGGGATTGGATTATGTCAATTGATACTCATTGGTTCAGTACTTTATTTTCTTGGTATGCTTTAGCATCCTTTTTTGTTACTGCATGTGCTTTTATTGCTATAATAACAATTTATTTAATGTATAACGGATACTTTAAAGAATTAAACAATAGCCATATGCATGATTTCGGAAGATATTTATTAGCTTTTAGTATTTTTTGGACGTATCTTTGGTTTGCCCAATATATGTTGATTTGGTATGCTAATATACCAGAGGAAGTCACATACTATCAAGAAAGATATGATTATTATTATCCTTTGGTAATGATAACATTGATGATAAACTTTTTAGCACCTTTTTTACTATTGATGAATCGTTCTTCTAAAAGATCAAAAGGAAAAGTGCTATTTGTTGCTTGCCTTATTGTTTTAGGTCATTTCTTTGATGTTTTTCTTATGATTACACCAGGGACCATGCATGATCATTGGCATCTAGGTTTTGTTGAGATAGGAACGTTTTTAGGATTTTTAGGATTTTTCATTTTAGTAGTTTTTAGAAATCTTTCTAAATATCAACTAATTCAAAAAAATCATCCTATGTTAGGAGAGAGTGAACATCATGAAATACATATACATTAAATAAATAACTGTGGATTTAAATTTTATTTTAAAAATAGTAATTGGCCTTTTAGTTGTAATAACTTTCTTTCAAGTTATTAGATTAATAGAGTTATCTTCAAGGTTAGCCGAAAATAAAGATGAGGTAACTGACAGGTCAAATAAGATAAATGGAATATTACTTTTTATTTCAGGCTTTGCGTTAGTAGCTTTTTTCTTTTGGCAAAGAGCACAATGGGGATATTTAACTTTACAAGATCCAGCATCAGAACACGGTGTATTAATTGACCAGTTGTGGCATACTACAATGGGATTAATTATAATATGTTTTTTAATATTACAACCTATTTTATTTGGTTTTGCTTTTCTATATAGAGGAAGAAAAAATAGGAAAGCTTATTTTATTAGTCATAATAACAAATTAGAAATTTTTTGGACAGCTGTTCCAACTGTAGTTTTATCAGTATTAATTGTATATGGATTAATCGTTTGGGGTGATGTGACTAATATTAATAATGCTAAAGATGGAATGTTTATAGAGGTTTATGCAAAACAATTTAATTGGACTGCTAGATATGCAGGGGGAGATAATAAATTAGGTGATGGGCATGTTCGATTTTATGCTCCAACAAATCCTTTAGGCGTGGTTACAGATAATATGTATAAAATACAATCAGAAGATTTAGATGAAAAAATTAAGAGTGATAAAGAAAAATTATTAGTTGAAAAGAATATTGGAAAACAAAAAACGATTTCAGATAGAATTGATAGAAATATAGCTAAACAAAAAATGTTTAAAGCTTATTATAACTCTATTTCTGAAGAAGAAAGGAAGTCAGGAGAAGATGATATTGTTGTAGCAGAGTTATACCTTCCCGTAAATCAAAAAGTTGCTATGAAATTTAGGTCACAAGATGTTATACATTCTGCATATATGCCACATTTTAGAGCTCAAATGAATTGTGTCCCTGGACTTTCGACTCAGTTTGTTTTTACCCCTACAAAGACAACTGAGGAGATGAGAAAAGACCCAGATATAATTAAACAAGTTAAAGAGGCTAACAGAATACTTGAAGAAAAAGGACAAAAAGGTAATGTAGATTTTGATTATTCATTATTATGCAATAAGATTTGTGGTAATGCACACTATAATATGAAAATGAAAATAGTTGTTGTTACTCAAGAGGAATATGACGTTTGGCTTAAAGAACAAGCAGAAACAAGAATGATAAAAAATATGTAACTATGGGACATCATCATAAAGAAAACTTTTTTTCAAAATATATTTTTAGTATGGATCATAAAATGATCTCCAAACAATTTCTGATTACAGGAATGTTTATGGGTGTTGTTGCTATGGTTTTATCAGCATTATTTAGAATGCAACTTGCAAATCCAGGATCAAAAAATCCAATATTAGAATTTTTATTAGGTTCTAACTATGTAACTGAAGCAGGGGCAATGACTCCTGATGCATATTTAGCTCTTGTAACTATACATGGCACAATTATGGTGTTTTTTGTTTTAACTGGAGGTTTAAGTGGGACTTTTGCTAATTTATTAATACCATTACAAGTTGGTGCTAGAGACATGGCATCTGGGTTTTTAAATATGTTATCTTATTGGTTTTTCTTTTTATCGAGTGTTATAATGATAGCTTCTTTTTTTGTGACAGGTGGTCCAGCAAGTGCTGGGTGGACTATTTATCCTCCTCTTAGTGCAATGGAATTAGCTATAGATGGCTCTGGTTTAGGAATGGATTTATGGCTTATCAGTATGACTCTTTTTATTGTTTCTTCCTTACTTGGCGGACTTAATTATATTGTAACAATTTTAAATTTAAGAACAAAAGGTATGTCTATGACACGCATGCCATTAACAATGTGGGCTATTTTTGTTACTGCTATTTTGGGTGTTTTATCATTTCCTGTATTGCTATCAGCTGCATTATTATTAGTTTTTGATAGAACAATGGGTACAAGTTTTTATTTGTCAGATATAATGTTAGCAGAGAACGGAATTATGCAGGTTTTAGCTCATGACGGAGGAAGTCCAGTTTTATTTCAGCATTTATTTTGGTTTTTAGGCCATCCTGAGGTATATATTGTTCTTTTACCAGCTCTTGGAATTACTTCAGAAATTATAGCTACTAACTCTAGAAAACCAATTTTTGGATATAGAGCCATGATTGGGTCTATTTTTGCAATAGGGTTCTTATCATTTATTGTTTGGGGGCACCATATGTTTATTACAGGAATGAATCCATTTTTAGGTTCAGTTTTTGTTTTCACAACTTTGTTGATAGCAATACCATCAGCGATAAAAGTTTTTAATTATATAGCAACTCTTTGGAGAGGTAATTTACAATTTACTCCTGCTATGCTTTTTTCAATAGCATTGGTTTCTACATTTATAACAGGAGGGTTAACTGGACTAATATTAGGTGATAGTGCTTTAGATATTAATGTTCATGATACTTATTTTGTTGTTGCTCATTTTCATATAGTGATGGGTTTATCTGCAATTTTTGGAATGTTAGCAGGTGTATATCATTGGTACCCTAGAATGTATGGTAGACTTATGAATTTAAAATTAGGATATGTTCATTTTTGGGGTACATTTATTTGTGCTTATGGTACATTTTTCCCGATGCACTTTTTAGGGATGGCTGGTTTACCAAGAAGATATTATGATAATACAGCGTATCCTATGTTTGAGTCATTGATTAGTATAAACGAGGTAGTTAGTTTTTTTGCTATAACAGGTGCTATTATACAAGTAATATTCTTTTTTAATTTCTTTTATAGTATGTATAGAGGAACTAAATCTCCTCAAAATCCATGGAAATCTAATACGTTAGAGTGGACTGCTCCCGTGGAACATATACATGGAAATTGGCCCGGAGAAATACCAACTGTACATAGATGGGCTTATGATTATTCAAAGCCAGGAAAAAAAGAAGACTTTGTTCCTCAAAATGTACCTTTGAGTAAAGGTGAAAAAGAACATTAATAAAATTTTATAAATATATTTACTATCTTGTCAAAGATGACAGAAGACACGTCGAATCTTTCTGAAGAATCTAATGAGGATAAATATCTTCAAGAATTAAGGCCTAAATTATTTGATGATTTTTCAGGTCAAAGTTCCGTTGTTGATAATCTTAAAATTTTTGTTGAAGCTGCAAATAAAAGAAATGAAGCTTTAGATCATGTTTTGCTTTATGGTCCACCTGGATTGGGTAAGACCACCTTAGCTTCAATTATTTCAAATGAATTGAATGCAAATTTAAAATTTACTTCTGGTCCAATTTTAGACAAACCAGGCGATTTAGCTGGCTTATTAACTAATTTAGAAGAAAGAGATGTTTTGTTTATAGATGAGATACATAGATTGAGCCCTATTGTTGAAGAATATTTGTATTCTGCCATGGAAGATTTTAGAATTGATATTATGATTGAAAGTGGACCAAGTGCAAAATCTGTTCAAATAAATTTAAATAAGTTTACACTAATTGGCGCTACTACTAGAGCAGGGTTACTATCAGCTCCTTTGAGAGATAGATTTGGAATAGTTTCCAGGTTAGAATACTATGGTCAAGATGTGTTATCTAAAATAGTTACCAGATCAGCTAAAATTTTGGATGTTGAAATTAAAAAGTCAGCATCAAATAAAATTGCAGGTAGAAGCAGAGGGACGCCAAGAATTTCTAATTCACTTTTAAAAAGAGTAAATGATTTTGCTTTAATAAAAGGTGATGGGATTATTGATGACAAAATTACAGATTATGCCCTATCTTCTTTAAATGTAGATGAAAACGGATTAAATCAAATGGATAAAGATATTTTAATTACTATTATTGATAAGTTTAACGGAGGTCCTGTAGGTTTAACTACTATAGCTACTGCTGTTGGAGAAGAAGCTAATACAATTGAAGAAATTTATGAGCCATTTTTAATTCAACAAGGTTATTTAAAGAGGACAAAAAGAGGAAGGCAGGCTACGCAGTTGGCTTATGAATATTTAAATCGAAAATTTAAAAACCCTGACAATACTCTTTTTTAATATTTTAAAAATTATATAAAACATTAAAGTTTAAACTGGTATTATATTGACCTCTATTTAATCTATAAACTTCCCCAGATGAATGTTTTCTAATTGGGAATATAGAGTTCGAGCCTCTGATATTTATGGAGTATTTATTATTTAATTTATAAACTAAACCTACTAGAAAAGCATATTCTAATCTGTTTACTTTTCTAGAATTATCTAAATAGTAGTCAATTTCTTCTTTTTGATTAATTAATACATTAATTGCATTTCCAAACTCTATTTTAATTTTATTTGTGAAATCGAATAAAAATAATAATGGCATACCAATATAGTCAAGTTGAAAATTGTAATCACTTAAAAAATTATAATTTAGGTTATCAGTAAAATTAGTTTGATCAGAATAGGTAATTGTTTCTCTACTGCCTTTTGTTTCGTAGTGTAGTTCTAATTGAACACTGTACCAATTGATATTTCTATTTACAAACAAACCAATTCTAGGACCTATTTTATTGAATCCACTTAGATTGTCACCAGAAACTTGAGACATAGAAACACCACCAATTAATCCTGATTTAAAATTTTGCGCAAAGATAAATATTGGAAGAATTAATGTATAACAGAAAAGGCGCATTTTAAAGTTGTTCAAATAAATCTATTTTTTTCTTTGATGCTTGTATTACTTCTTTTGTTTCATTATCATAAACATATGCGATAATTGTACAATTTGAAATGTCATTGATTACATTAGGGTTTGATAAAATATAGCTTCTGTTTATTATGTTATTTGTTAAATCAATTGCCTCTCCCCATGTCCCATTAATAGCATTTCGATATACATGATTGTGTTCATAGTCTTCTATTAATTCTTCTCCATCATATTGACCTGAAATAATATAATCTTCAGAAACTACTAAAGCTAATTTATATTCTCCATTTAATTCTTTTAGCTTTTCTATTTCAACATTAATTTCAATTGGCGATTTAAGTGAAAAATTATTTAAAGAAATTTTAATATCTAAATCAGGAAGAATAGGGTTATTATTTTCATCAAATAATAAATTATGAATTTCAGTGTTTAATTCAAAAGGTTGAAAAAATTCTCCATTATTAATTCTGTTTAATAGTCCTGAAGGAAATCCCCAAAACCCAAACTCCTCTGCTATTTCAGTCGTTTCACTAGTTCGGAAATCAGTTGCTAAAGGTCCTGACTCATTTGGGCTTGTGAAATCTTGATTAAAAGGATGGCACGCTAAAACAATAACATGATCACAGTATGTTTCTATGATATTTTCAATAATTCGAGTTCCATTAGGGCAGTTGCTACATTTGTGACCAGTGAACTCTTCAATTAAAATAGTTTTAATAGGTTTCTGATTTTCAGAATCTCCACAACAGTTTAAACATCCTTCTGTAAAAGGTCCTGAAATTTTATCGCATGATAAGCTGAACAAAAAAAAGAAAATAATATAAATGTTATTTTTTATCATATCAAAAAGAACTTGTAATATTAATACTAAATCCATTTGAGGCAGGGACCTCCCTGCATATTCCTCCAACGCAAAATAGCCCCGCTCTGACTTTTCCGTATCGCAACTCTATTCGATGAGAATTTTTTATAAAACCTGTAGTTACAGAATAGTAATGTGTTGGTGATGATGGATTTCCGTAATTGTACAAATCTTGTATTGAGAAAAAGATATTTTTAAGATTTGCCTCTATTAAACCCATACCCCAATTACCAAAGTGCTGTTTTGTTTGTAAGTGTTGAATTTCAGATTTTATAGTATATCTTGATTTTAATCTGTATTCAGATTCTAAAATAAAAATATTTGTAAATATTTTCTCATGAGTTCCATTCTCAATTAATTTTTGAGCTTTTAAAACTTTATCATTATTAAATACATTAATGTATGTAGTTTGTAATTTTAATTGCTTGTTAACTTTTTTCTTAATATTAATATTGATTTCTTGAAATAATTTTTCATCTCCAATTTTAAAAAAATCTGATTCATATCCTAGTGTTCCGGGCTCATTTATAAGTTCAGAATCTATAGGGCTGCTTTTATTTATTGTGAAACAATTTGAGAAATTAAAATTTAATTCAGTTCCATACTTTCCACCAAGTTTGCTTTTTCTTGGAATTTTATAAAAACAATCAAATTGTAGTCCTATTTCACCATTTGGTTGAGTTACATACGGATAAATAGTAGCTAATGAATAGCTTTGTTGTTTATTTAATGATGTTAAAAAATTAATATTTAATTGTTGTAAACTTGCATCTCTGTCTGAACGAAAATTCATATTGTCGACTCTTTTACCACTTAAAACAAGTCCTAATCCTTTTTTTGAATAACTTCCAGAAACTATAATTGAATTTCCGTTTTTGTATATATAATTATTAGTAAATGAAGGATCATTTATTTTATATGCATATTCACTTTCAAAATTCCATCTACCTTTACTGATATTCATTCTTCCAGACCATGCTCCTATATTTTCTGGTAAAATAAAAAATGGATCATTATCTTTTTGTTTTTTTGTTACAAAGCTTCCACCTAAGTTAATAGTAGTTCTAGATTTTTTAAAAAAATAATCATTTACATAAATCTGTGCATCGAACCCTCTAATTAACCCCTCTCCAAGATCCCAATAATTTCTTTGTTTTCCAATGATTGCTGTTAAATCAATTCCTGAGGACGGCTTGAACTTTAATCTAGCCCCATTTACAGAGTTGTCAATTCCTAAATTTTGATCGAAGTAACTTCTAAATAGCACTCCACTTCCAAATTGGTCGTAAAAATTACCGAGTGTTATGTCAAAATTCCATTTTTGGAATTGAACAAATTTATAAGCAATACCCTCCCCTTCATAATTTTCAAAACCAGGTATAGGATTTCTATATAGTTCTAATCTTGTGCCAATTTTTAAGTAGTTTTTATAATCTAAAATTAAATTTAAATATGAATTTATATTTGGTTCTCTTTTTTCAGCTCCAATTGACAAGTCTTCTTGAAAAGTTTGGCCATTTATTTGTAAGTCGCCGGAAAATGAAAAATTACTTTGAGAAAAAAGACCAAAACAAAACAAAATATTAAATATGAATAGATAATATCTTTTCACGCTAAATTAGTTAAATAGTTTTTTAATTTTCTCATATAAATCTTCTTCTTGCCCATCCGTATAACCAATATGTTCTGAAACAATTTCATTTTTTCCATTTAATAAAAAAGTGTGTGGAATTTGGTTAATTCCTAAAGCTCTTTTAAAATCACTATTTGGGTCATGATAAATATCATATTCCCATCCCTTTGAGTTTATAAATGGTTTTAATTTAGATTTGTTTCTTGAATCATCAATACTGATAGCAATTAACTTGACTCCCGTTTCCTCTTGCCACTCTTCATAAATTTCAGAAATAGCTTCAAGTTCTTTGATACAGTTTTTACACCACAAAGCCCAAAAACTTATTATAATAGGGTTACCCTCGTTATTAAATGAATTTGTATTTATAGTTTTTCCCTCTAATGTTTTTATGTCAACAGATGGTATTTTTTGTGCAATAGAATAATTAAACACAAATAATATAAAAATTAAAACTTTGGTAATGTTCATGATGTGAGTTTATTATAATAATTAAACTTAATTTAAAATAAATAAAAAACCCCTACTTAAAAGGGGCTTTTTATTTTTAATTATAAATATGATTTTATTTTACAACATTAATAGAGTGTAATTCAATTGAATTTCCTATTTGTAGTTCTATAAAATATAATCCCTCTACTAAACCGTCTAAATTAATTTTCATGTTATGATTACCACTAGACATTAATCCTTTATTTTCGGTTTTCACAACCTGACCTAATGAATTATATAGCTTAATATTTATATTTTCATTATTAGCCAAGTACATATTTAAATTTGTAAAATCTGTTGACGGGTTAGGGTAGATGCTAACTTCATTTTTTCTTTCTTCTTCTACATCAAGGCCAGGCATTACTTCAAAGGCAATTGACTCTCCGTCTCCATAAGCTACACCATACCAAATAACACCGTTACTTTGATCGTTTAATGAAACATATCCATCAACATAATCACCCCATATTGATGCTTCAAGTCCATCGCCATATGAATCATAGATGTTAAATGAGTAACAGCCGTATCCTAGGTTCCAGTCATACTCAAAAGTTGAGTCACCCTGATTTTGTGAATAACTAGCCGATTCGACAACATTACCATATGCATCTAATAATTCCCAGGATGTTTCATCTGCCCAGTTATCTGTTTGAATATACAATGAAACGCTAACTGAAGAAGGAGTAGATCCTGAAATATATGCTGGCATAGTATTGTTGCCCATATCCATATCTCCTTCAAATTGTACTTCAAAGCTAATTGATGCATTATCGGGAATATTTGAAATCATTCCTAAATCAATCATTTCTGTTTCATAAGTTTCTAAATTTCCAGACCAAGGAGTAGTATTTACAGTATTTCCATTTACAATAGTTAATACATTAAAACTATTTACGGATGCTCCTATACTATAGTTTTGAACTTGAATAGATGCATTTTGTAATGTTCCTCCACAGTGAGTACCATCACCGTTATAAGAAACTATTCTCATGTCTTTAGAGTATGTTGCTTGAGAACAAGAGTTGACTTCATTCATAAAAGCAGAAACGCTACTTAATTGACCTACTTCAGTAACCATTCTATCAGGACATATTTTATAAATAGTAGGGTAATATGCTAGTGCATAATCTTCTGCTATACCCCCACTTGGATCATCAGCAAGCATGTAGTCTATGACACTTGTCCAATTACCTAAATCACTAGAAAAAATAGTAGACTCGGCTGTACTTGGGTCAGCTTCAATCGCCATACAAAAAACTGCGTTAGGGTATTCAGCTTGTAATTCCTCCAGAACGCCTGTTTCTGCATAGCTCCAACAAGGCCCACACCAAGTAGCAAATAAATCAAGGATCACTGTTTTTCCTTCATCCAAAATATCATATAAGTTATGAGTTTCTCCGTCAACATCAGTTACTGTAAAATCAGCACCAAGGCTATTAGCTGGTAATTGAGCTAAAGAAAGGGATGAAATAAAACAAGCAATAATAAGTAGTGTTTTTTTCATAATTTTTTTTTAGAGTTAATTTGTAGTTAAGACTAATATAAGAAAATTATATGATTTGTTTGTTTTTAAAAAGGTATTATTTACTATAATAAATGATTAGATTTGTAGTTATTATTAATAAATAAATATCATAATGAAAAATTCAATTAAAATTTCCAGTGTAGTATTATTAATGTTTTTCTCAATATTCTATTCGTGTGAACAAGAAGAAATTGATGGATGTATGAATGAAAGTGCATGTAATTATAATAACGAAGCAACAAATGATGATAATTCTTGTCAAATACCTATCAATGAAGTTTTAGAAGTTATTTATATTGATTCTGTTGTTAGTGGTCCAGTAGGGGAAGATTTAATTGCTCATGTTCATATACGAAACTCATCTTGTAGTCCTGTTTCTGTAAAAGCAAGAAAGATTTATAATGGATCTGTGGATACTTCTGCATATTTTTGTTTTGCGGGAGTTTGCTTTTCTTCATCTACTATAGAATCTCCTTTATCTTTGAATTTAGATGTTTTTGAAGAAGATGATTATTTTAAAGGTTATTTTTCTTCATCATCACCCGGTGAATTTGATGTCAAATATAGATTCTTTCTTGAAGATGATATAACAACTCTTGTTGAAGTGAATGTTACGTATATAGTATCTTAATTAATAAATAAAAAAAATAAAATGGAAAAGATAAGCAGATTAGAAGCATTAAATTTTCATTCAAAAGGTCGTCCAGGAAAAATACAAGTTATTCCAAGTAAAAATCATAATAGTCAACATGATTTATCCTTAGCTTATTCTCCTGGTGTTGCTGAACCCTGTAAAAGCATAGTTAGAAATAAAAAAGATGTGTATAAATACACGAGTAAAGGTAATTTAGTTGCAGTAGTTTCTAATGGCACAGCAGTTTTAGGATTGGGAAATATTGGCCCAGAGGCAGCAAAGCCTGTAATGGAGGGTAAAGGCTTATTATTTAAAATATATGCTGATATAGATGTTTTTGATATAGAATTGGATGCTAATGATGTTGACTTATTTGTACAAACAGTAAAGTCTATATCACCTACTTTTGGAGGTATAAATCTTGAAGATATAAAGGCGCCGGAGTGTTTTGAAATAGAAAAAAAATTAAAAAAAGAATTGAATATTCCTGTTATGCATGATGACCAACATGGAACAGCTATTATTTCTTCTGCAGCTTTATTAAATGCTCTTGAAATAGCTAATAAAAAAATTGATAATGTCAAGGTTGTTGTTAATGGGGCTGGTGCTGCGGCAATTTCATGTCTAAAGTTATATGTTAGCTTAGGTTTAAAAAAAGAAAATATTTTCCT